>Ga0206130_10001066_pt1 | contig 41776 bp, 39 predicted proteins | sample Helgoland_Spring_9_FD_148637 | JGI IMG/M metagenome (GOLD analysis project Ga0206130, IMG submission 148637) | Pelagic subsurface seawater microbial communities from Kabeltonne, Helgoland, North Sea - Helgoland_Spring_Bloom_20160512_1 | ecosystem: Environmental > Aquatic > Marine > Epipelagic ...
ACCGAAAAATTTATGCGCGATCCTGTGAAAATTTTGGTAAAAACAGAAGCAATTACGCTAGAAGGAATTGCTCAATACTATGTTGCTTTAGATAATGATGCGCAAAAGTTTGACACTTTAAAAGATATTTTTGAAAATATCTCCGTGAATCAATGTATTATTTATTGCAACAGTATTAAACGTGTAGCTGATTTATGTGAAGCATTGCAAAAAGAAGACTTTCCAGTGGTTTGTATTCATAGTGGAATGGATAAGGAAGATAGACAAAAGTCATACGACGAGTTTATCCATGGGGGGTCGCGAGTATTGATTTCATCTAATTTAACTGCTAGAGGGATTGATGTTCAGCAAGTGAGTACCGTGATTAATTTTGATATCCCGAAAGACATTCACACCTATATTCATCGTATTGGTAGATCAGGTAGATGGGGACGAAAAGGAATGGGGATTAATTTTATTACTCGTCGTGATATTAAACAGATTAAAGACATTGAACAGTATTATGATACACAAATTAATGAGTTGCCAAGTAAATTTTAGTAATTCGTAATTCGTAATTCGTAATTCGTAATTCGTAATTCGTAATTCGTAATTCGTAATTCGTAATTCGTAATTCGTAATTCATAATTCATAATTCGTAATTCGTAATTCGTAATTCATAATTCGTAATTAAATATATTAAAAAGTACTATATTTAATTAATGGCAAAGTTTGAATTGCCTATATATTATTTAGAGAACAAACACAAGATTGAACAAAACATAATAGACGATTTAGAGTTATTAACCGTAAATGATGAAATAGATTCAAGACGTCCACTCTTAGAGAGTATATATAATCCAGTATCGAAAATTGGAAAACGGTATCTAGAGAAACATAGCGAATACTTTACAAGCAACAAGCATTTTTTAAAGGATACGCAAAAAATAATAACTAACTGGAAAACCGATGATAAACTAGAAACCAAGCAAACATTATATGATGATTTTTATGATATGTGGGAGAATATAAAATCGGACGATACTTTTGTTGAGCGATATTACTATGTTGATGTAGAATTTTTTAAATTTTTAAATAATTCAGGGCAATTTTTACAAATACTTAGTATTTATAATCTACTGTCGCCTATCATCACGCTCATTATTCCAATTATTTTACTTATAGTGCCTTTTTTTATGTTGAAATTCAATGGCGTTTCTATTACTATGTCAGCCTACTGTCGTGTTCTTAAGGACATATTTTCTAAGCATGCGCTAGGAAGCATTGGTAATATAATAGGCGAAGTTTCATGGGAAAAGCGAGTATATGGTCTCATTTCAATCGCATTTTATTTATTTTCAGTTTATCAAAATTCACTTGTGTGTTATAGATTCTACAAGAATTTCTATTCGATTCATAAAGACTTGTTTCTTCTGAAACAATATTTAATCACGACATTAGAGAATATAGAAATATTGGAAAAGAATGTGTCAAAATACAAAACTTATGATTCATTTACAGATAGACTACAAGAAAACAAACACACTTGTACAATATTAAAAGAAAATTTAGACAAAATAAAACCATTTTCTTTGAAAAATATGACACAAAAATCTTGCGAAATTGGGTATGTAATGAAATATTTTTACGAGATACATACAAACATAGACCTACATAACACAATCGAATATACGATGGGGATCAATGCTTATATGGAACATATCCACGGCATCAATGCTCTATGCAGAGAGAAAATACTGAACAAATGTAGTTTTGGAAAAATGATGAAAATGCAGCAAACGGTTTATCCGTGTTTAATTGGTTCGAATCCGGTTACAAATGATATTCATATGAATAAAAATGTGATCATCACTGGTCCAAATGCATCCGGGAAAACAACAATGTTAAAAACAATCTTATTTAATCAGATTTTCTCTCAATCAATCGGATTTGGATTCTACTCAAAAGCCACGGTGCCCTTATACAGTCATATTCATTGTTATTTAAATATACCCGATACTTCTGGTCGCGACAGCTTGTTTCAAGCAGAAGCTAGGAGATGTAAAGAAATAATAGATAGTTTAAGTGACAATAAGAAACATTTTTGTATATTTGACGAATTGTTCTCTGGCACAAATCCAAACGAAGCATCCTCTAGTTCATATGGGTTTATAAAGTATTTAAACAATCAGAAAAATATAGATTTCATACTAACAACCCATTTGACCGATATTTGTTATAGACTTGATAGAGAGGTTATCAATACAAATATGAAAGTGAACAAGATTGATGCCTTTAACTTTAACTTTGACTATACTTATACAATGATAAATGGTATATCGTGTATAAAAGGAGGATTAAAAGTATTGTCTGATTTACATTATCCAAAAATAATTCTAGACAACTCGATACAATATTTCAAAAACGAGTAATGTGGAATTACGTTTATATTTAGCTTTAATAATATAGCAAGTAATTAAATATGCAAGAATACTTACTTCACCCGATTACCCTAATATGTTTAGGAATTATTTCTATTTTAGTATCACTATTGTTTTTTTATTTTAAGCGGACTATTTCCGTTTTAGAAAAGGCACAGATGGATCAAGCTAGAGTCCTACAATCCTTTATTGCCAATATGGAAATGTCAAGTATGGCACAATATGGGGGAGCAAGATCAATGAATACTCCTCAAAATCCTCAAAATCCTCAAAATCCTGAAAATCCTGAAAATCCTAGTAATGTAAGTAATTCCAGTAATACACTGCATGAAGCGGCGTCTTTGATTGATGTAAGTGATGACGAATCAAGTGATGAAGAAGACGAGTCATCTGACGAGTCTTCTGATGAAGATAACGACTCACGCGGAGAAGATATAAATGATATCGACGATAATGATGAATCCGTAGATAACACAAATGATACAGTTAAAGTGATTCAATTAGACGGTAATAATTTAGAAGAAATAGCCCATTTTGAAATTAAAGAGCTTGTTCATAATAGTGACGATGAAGAGAGTGACGATGAAGATAGTGACGATGAAGATAGTGACGATGAAGAAGATAGTAACATCAAACATATTCAACCGATACAATCTTCTAGCGATAACATATCGGATAATGATGCACATTTAGATAGTAATGTACAAGTGATGTCTGTTGCAGAACAATTGAATATAGTGAAACCTCAAACAATTGATTATAAAACACTCACGGTGTCTGCTTTAAGAGAATTAGCAGAAACGAGTGGTTTAATCGAGAAAGGTGATAAAAAAAATAAGAAGGAGTTGATTAAATTATTAGAAGAGTCCGTGTAAATACATTTTCTCTGTTATAATATATAAATGAGCTGGGGTACATGTTATCAAGGATCAAATAATATTCATTTTGATTTTCCACCTATTATGATGGATGGTAGAAATTTTGCAAAATGGCAACCAGGTGCTGCCATAAATGAAAAAATTAGAAAGGACAATAATATTACTACTAATTGGCAATATAGACAATATTTAACATCTAATGCAGATTCAATCGCCCGCTCGAATGAATTAGAAGCGTGTGATAATTGTTGTTATTGTCCATCGTCAACTGTTGGCGAATCTACACCTAACTCTCCATTTCTATATAAATCTTGTGTAGATAAATCTCAACCATTTGGATACGAAAATAGCGACTTAAAAAATCTATATCTATCGTCATATGAACTACAAAGTAGAATGGTTGCACCGAGTATTACACAAGACCAATTTTTGAAAAATAAAATACCAAACCCAAACTAATTTTACACCATTGACAAAAACATCACAAAAATCATAATATGATATACCAATATCACATTATGTACTAATGTAATATAAAAAGTATTTCAACTATAAGAGTAATGTATGTATTAAGCATCGACGTTGGAATAAAAAATCTAGCACTTTGTTTATTTAATATTGAAAATAAAACAAACTATAAAATAGAACACTGGGATGTAGTTAATTTGTGCAATGAAGTGACTATAAAATGTGAATGTGGAAAAAACGCAAACTATAAATTTGAGTCTATCTATTCATGCAAGAAACATACAAAAAATCATTCAATTCCTATTATAGCCAAAGAATTAGAGTTTCATCGATTAAAGAAATATAAGATAGTCGAACTTAGAAAAGTATTAGAACACCATAACATATCATTTGACGCGAAGATCAGTAAAGTATTGTTGTTGGAATATTTACAAGACCACATAGAAAAAAATTATTTCATTTCGTTTTCTAACAAGATAAAGACCACTGAATTATCTTTAATTGATATAGGTGTAAATATGAAACATATGCTCGATGGACTATATAAAAACAAAAAAATAAAGATAGACACTGTTATTATTGAAAATCAAATTAGTACAATAGCTAGTCGTATGAAAACTTTACAGGGGATGATAGCACAATATTTTATAATGTATGATATTAACGATATACACTTTATTTCCGCGTCTAATAAATTGAAAGATTACATAAGCACAAATACTACTTACGCAGAGAGAAAATCAAAAGGAATAGAAATATGCGAAGAAATACTTGTGAACAACCATCAATTTTCAGAGAATTTAGAAATGTTCGGTGCACATAAGAAAAAAGACGATCTAGCGGATTGCTTTTTACAAGGCTTGTGGTTCGTAAAAGCACATATTATATATAATCAATGTGTTTGATTTAAAAATTAAAGTTCTTATTACATCATAATGAGTGGAGCTGATATAATTGATATTAGTGAATTAGATGATATTGGAAAGACAATAAATATAAATAACTCTGTTAATGAGAACAAGCCATCTAGTTTTGGATCAGGTATTGAATTACTGATGAATGACAAAAAGAAAATGTCCAAAGGGGGTGGTATGACTTCGGATATTGACATTGACGACTTGAATAATTTAGAAGATGAATTGAATGATCTGTCGACGACTCCGAAAAAAAGTATGAGTGATGCTAGAAGTGATATGTTTTCCGGATCTTTCAAATTAAACGAAGATATTGGTGGGGAGGAAGTGTTGTCAACACCACTTGAATCAATTAATTTAGGCGCATCTACTAAAAATCAAAGTGATGACGACAATAAAACATGGGACGGGTTTGGTAAATTTAATAATGTTCCGATAAACCCTGATTTAACTCACTCATCGTCTGCCGAACCTCAAATGAGCAAAGAAGCTACTTTAAAAGAGAAGTTTAAATATCTGCAAAAGCTAGAAGATTTAGAAAAGAAGGGGGTGAAGTTGACAAAACACTACGATATGGACTCGAATCTATTAGAAATGAGGGGAGAATATGAAACGATTGTAGCTGAAAAGGAAAAGAAGAACTCTGTCAAATTCCAAGGAAAGATGTTAATGGCTGCAATTACTGGTTTAGAGTTTTTGAATACTCGGTTTGACCCATTTGATGTTAAGTTAGATGGATGGTCAGAACAACTCAACGAAAATATAGACGATTACGACGAGATTTTTGCAGAATTGCACGAGAAATATCAATCAAAAGCCACAATGGCGCCCGAATTAAAATTGTTGTTTCAACTTGGTGGTAGCGCTATGATGGTTCATATGACAAATTCCATGTTTAAGTCGGCTATGCCAGGAATGGACGATATTATGCGACAAAATCCTGAATTAATGCAACAGTTCACCAGTGCCGCAGTAAATAGTATGGGGCAAAATAATCCTGGTTTAGGTGGATTTATGAATATGATGGGTGGACAAGGACAGCAACAGCAACAGCAACAGCAAATGCCCGCTCAACAAATGCCTAGAGAACAACCTCAGTTTAACCAGCAATCTAGACCCACACCACCTCCACCAATGGCAACACAAGGGCCGAATGCGAACGCACCTCCTGTAAGACCTGGATATGTTCCACTATCTAACCGTCCCGATATAAATGCAAGTCGTGATATTCCACCAGCGGAAAAATCGTCTCGTCCGGAAATGAAGGGTCCGTCAGACATTTCTAATTTATTGTCTGGGCTGAAAGTGAATAAAACATCCGTGAATATTCAGAATGAAACCGAAGATAAAGGCAGTACCATTAGTATCAGTGAATTAAAAGAGATGCAAAATGATAACATTCCTCTTAGAACAAAACGCAGAAAATCGGAGAAAAATACTATTTCACTCGATATCTAAATAGGTAATCAAATAATAATTATGATTGATAATTATTATTATCATAATAACAATTACCAAGGGTGTAAATCTTCAAGGATTTAATATTATTAAAATATATGTTTGAAAATGGACTATTTATTTTTAGAAGAGATTTACGCATTCAAGATAACATAGGATTGAATACAGCAGTAGAAAAATGCAAAAATATATATCCTGTATTTATATTTACGCCAGAACAAGTAACCGATAAAAATAAGTACAAATCTGACAATGCCATTCAATTTATGATAGAAAGTTTAGATGATCTTCAAAACAATGTTCAACAACGAGGTGGGTATTTAAATCTCTTCTATGGCGAGAATGATGTTATTGTCGAAAAATTAGTAAAACTCTGGAAAATAGACGCCGTTTTTTTTAACTGGGATATTACACCCTATGCAAAAAAAAGAGATTCGGCTATAAAAAAGGTTTGTCGACGATTAGATGTAGACTGCATTACTAGACAAGATTATTATTTATATGAACCCGGTACTATTCTTTCGGGACAAGATACGCCATATACTAAATTTACTCCATACTATAATAAAGTGATATCATTACCCGTATCAAAACCCGCATATTTAAGAAAATATAATTTTACCAAACTACAAAACAGTAACATAACCATATTTGACGCATATTTAAAATATACCACACCCAATGAACATATATTGGTCAATGGTGGTCGTGTAAACGGAGAAAAAATAGTAAATAATATATCTACTTTTAAAACATATGGTAATACTCGAAATGATCTTGACACAAGTACAACACAACTAAGTGCATATTTAAAGTTTGGTAATATATCTGTCAGGGAAGCGTTTCATAAAATGAAAACCAGTCTTGGAATAAATAGTGATTTAATCAAACAGCTAATATGGCGTGATTTTTATGGGCAATTGTTATTTTCAAATCCACAAGTGTTAGGTAATCCATTGAAGGAGAAGTATGCTAACATTAAGTGGGAGAAAAACACAACTCATTTGAATGCATGGAAGCGGGGGTTAACTGGGTTTCCCATTGTTGATGCAGGTATGAGAGAAATGAACACTACTGGTTATATGCATAATAGAGCTCGATTGATAACAGCCAGTTTTTTAATTAAGACATTATTAATTAGTTGGGAGGATGGAGAGAAATATTTCTCTAGACATTTAACAGATTATGATCCAGCAAGCAATAATGGAAATTGGCAATGGGTTGCTTCCACTGGTGCTGATTCCCAACCGTATTTTCGCATTTTTAATCCCTGGTCACAGTCAGAAAAGCACGATCCTGCCACTGAGTATATTAAAAAATGGATACCCGAATTACAATCGGTTCCAGCAAAATCCATACACAGCTGGTATACGGAATGGGAAAACTACAAAGAGATTAACTATCCCCAACCAATCGTTGACTATGCGGTACAGAGAGAAAAGGCGTTAAAAATGTACAAAAAGGTCGTATAATTTGAATAATATATGATAATATATATAATGGCTACTCCACAGGAGGACGATGACTATACCGATGGTGGTCCATTGACTTTAGACGATTTGAACACGGCATTTGTAGAAGGTGATGGGACAAATGCGTCTAATGCGGTTAACGAGCTTCAAGGTGATGTGACAAATGATGATGGGACAAATGATGATGGGGAAACAGATGCAGAAGACACAGATGATGAAGATAGTTTTCTCATTGGTGGAAAGAAGAAGACAATGAAGAATAAGACAATGAAGAATAAGACAATGAAGAAGAAGACAATGAAGAAGAAGACAATGAAGAAGAAGACAATGAAGAAGAAGACAATGAAGAAGAAGACAATGAAGAAAAAGAAGACAATGAAGAAAAAGAAGACAATGAAGAAAAAGAAGACAATGAAGAAAAAGAAGACAATGAATAAATAAATATTCAACAGACACGCAACCATATTCAATTTTTATTCAAGTACCAATAAAAATTGAAGTAGATTTTGTAATTATACGGTAAAGATAATAATAAAATACGGAATACAAGAAAAGTGACTGTCTTTACGAAGGAGAAATGGGTAAAGAAAAAAGCGGGGTATTAGATACGGTGGCTCTTCTACCGGAATACACGACCGATGTAACTACAAAGTTAGAAAAACTGAAACTAAAGGAGATGGCAAAACTAGAAAAAGAAGCAGCAAAGGTAGAAAAACTGAAACTAAAGGAGGCGATAAAACTAGAAAAAGAGGCAGCAAAGGTAGAAAAACTGAAACTAAAGGATATGGTAAAACTAGAAAAAGAGGCAGCAAAGTTAGAAAAACTGAAACTAAAGGAGGCGATAAAACTAGAAAATCTCACTAAAAAGGTGGTAACCGAAGACCTCGGGCAAATGTTTGAGATGGCTATATGTAAAACTTTTGACATTCCATTCGACGGTAATTTCAATTATTCGATGGAAACTGCATTACAAATTTCTGAACATATTCAACAATTCAAGTCAATGTATCCATATAAGCTGACACATACTGCAAGAGGCGGTTGTCAATATGACTTTACGGGAACAAGCATTGACACAACGAATGAAACTATCAATGTAAAGTTGAGTGCAAAAACAAATAAAAAAGGAGGAAAGGTTAGCCCACAGGTTCTTGGTCAAGCAACTGTAAGTACATTTTGTAAACATTTTAATTTGACAGTAACAACGACGCCACCTGAAATAAAGCAGTATATATTAGATAATATTTCATCCATGTTACCAAAATATTATTCCTATACATTTGACGCTGATATTTTATACTATAACGAGTCAAAAGGAAAAATACTGTTTATTCAGAGAAAAGACGACATTTGCTGGGAAGACTATCCAGTTTCATTTACAAGAAATACGATTGACTCCGATTCCGCAAGTTATTGGAACGAAAGTTCAAGTATTAGTATCGATGGTAAAAATATTGGAGAGTTTCAAGTACATAATCACAGAAACTGCATCAAATTTCGTTGGAATTTTGAAAATCTACTGGTTATTTTCAAAGAAAAATTCGACATTACGACAGTTTACGACAAAAATGTAACCATCTAATAAAAATAAAAATAAAAATAAAAATAAAAATAAAAATAAAAATAAAAATAAAAATAAAAATATTGAAGTAATAGAAGCTGGTATACGATGAATGGTTATGAGTTAGCAATATTGAAAACATTCAAGAAGGGTAGTAAGTTTGTCATAATATTCTTTTGAAATTTCACACCCGCGAAAAGATCTCTTGGTTTTTTCACAAGCAATCGCGGTAGTTCCGCTTCCTAGGAAAGTATCTAGTACTACATCACCTTCGTTTGAGTGTTTTTTAATCAATTCCTCAAACAACAGTAGACTTTTTTGCGTTGGATGAAATCGATTTTTCCCACCTTGAAGCGGAAACATATAAATACCATTATCATATTTACTATTGAACGTTGGTTTAGTACCTTTAACAGCAATCAGCGCAACTTCTCGACAGTTTGTCAAATAATTCACCTTTGAGTTTAATGGCTGTGGGTTAGTTTTAATCCACTCAATAAACCGGATTTGTTTGAATTTATATTTTTCTAACATCTCTTTCAGAGGCGTTAGTTTCCATATATCAAAGAACATAATCATTGTACCACCCATTCTTAATTTTTTATAATATTCTGCAATATATTGCTCCAATACATCCATCGTAAATTCACTGTCCCATATACCATAATCTGTTTTTACACAATACTTTTTTCCATAAATACTGCCATATTTCATATAATTTTCCTTGTTAACATCATCCGTTATATTATGTTTCGTTTTATATGTAATCCATTCTATTTCTGTTTTTACTTGAGTAATGTTATTTTCTTCATTCTCTTTCACTTTGTTATAATGTGTGTTCATACCAGTTTCTTTTGAAATGATATATGGTGGATCGGTTAAGATAAGATCGATTGATTTATCTTGAATACTGGACAAGTATTCCATTCCATTCATATTTTCTACATCGATATCGCCGAATGTCACCTTTTCAGCCATATTCAAATTATCGGTTGAGGTCATCTTAGTAATTATAATCGTTGTCTTCTCTTTATTTGCAATCAATTTTATAATCATTCTTGCGGAATAAAAATGTGAATACAGTAATGATAGTACATATAGATTCATATTTTTAGTGGAGGGTATAGAGTTTGTACAATTTTAGACAGGAAATAATAAATACCAACAATAGACATAATAATACCAAATATATATTGATTGGTTTCATTTGTATTATTGAATTGGTTTATCAAATATACATTTTCGAAATCAATCATAGTAAAGTGAACCGGATCGTAATTGAACAAATGATCATCTATAAATTGTTGGTCAGTATATTGAGTCGTAAGCATCCTCTTATTATTTATCATCGATACGCACATTTTAATATACTATCTTAAATTACCACTAATATAAAGGTAAATGACAAATCAATTATATTTAAAATTGATATAAATATAGTTAGGGACAATAGAATAAAATTAACTACAACAATGAAGAATTATATACTAATCGACGGAAGCTATTTTGTATTTTACCGAGTATTTGCATTGCAAATTTGGTGGAAAAATGCAAAACGAGACGAAGAATTGACAAATCCGTTTCTAAATACAGAATTCAGAGAAAAATATATTGACACATTTCTATCAAAAATAGACGAAATTAAGAAGAAATTAAAATTAACAGACGCTACCGTTATTGTGGGGAAGGATTGTCCCCAATCACAAATATGGAGAAAGTCGATCTACCCAGAATATAAAAATGGTCGAAATCAGGAAAAAAACAACCAGTCAAATATAGCCGATTTCTTTAAAATGACATACGAATTCGACTTATTCAAAAAAGCTGGAGCTGATCACATAGTTCAACTAGATAAGTTAGAAGCAGACGATTGTTTGGCTCTTACAGCCAAGTATTTGTGTAATAAATATGACGACGCCAATATTACTATTATTACAAGCGATCACGATTATATACAGTTGGCGCGCGATAATATTACATTGATGAACCTAAAGTACAAATCGCTGTTGGAATCAAAAGCATATAGCGGCGACCCAAAGAGAGATTTATTTTACAAAATAGTATTAGGTGATAAAAGTGACAATATAAAGGGACTATTTGAAAAGTGTGGGAAAAAAACGGCTGAAAAATATTTCGATAATGATGAATTATTTCAATGTAAATTGCAATCAGAAAACAAACAGGCTGCGTATGATCACAATAAACAATTGGTTGATTTTAACGAGATTCCAAAGATACTCGCTGAAATATTTTACAACGAAATAGATCTTATGTTATAAAAAACTATCTCAACGCATTCGTCGTATTGAATGCGATTAGATAGTCCTCTATATATTTTTATAGTTGCATAGAATGTGTCAAATGTAAGAACCATCTCTTGATAGTGATATAGGTAAATCATTTCTAACAAATATACATTTGCCAATTGTATTCCATTTCACTTGAATAGTCTTTATTTCAACACCATTTTTATACGCTTGATAAACGGCGTCTTTGTATGTCAAGTCTATATTTGAAGTTTGAAACTGTTTAACATCGTCGCGCTGAACAATAAAGCATAATATAGCTCTTACCGACCCTCGACTAGTTACAGCAATTTGTTCTAATTCTTGGATGTGTTTCAATGCTCTGGGGCTAACTACATCAGTGCTTTTTTTTCGGTATCCATCTGGAAAATAAGATATTTTTTGATCGAATGGTACAGTCTTGGCTAAATCTTCGTATAAATGCCTATCTTTTTTTGGAACATCTACATAATCGGCCAGTGGTACACTTTTGATTTCTAATACAAATGGTTTCCCATCAGAATCCCTGCCTGCGAAATCAAATCGAGAATTCATAATTATCACTTCGCGATGATATGATTGTATGTTTGTCAAATTGAATATACAATTATTGATGAGGGATTGTTCTGCGATGGTTTCTCCTAATTTGGGATTTATACCAATGACTATACTATTTACTCCATCAGACGATACAGCCAATTGTATCGTATGACTGCAAACGCGTTTTTTATTTGTGTTAGTGTCGGTTAACTTTGTCATAATAACAGTAGATCCTTTATCAGCTAAACCACAACATCCCAGAGATGGCGAATGTCCTATGATTTGTGTAGTGTTATTATCATTATCATTATCATTATCATTATCATTATCATTATCATTATCATTATTTAAGGTAACGTCCGCTACATAAGGTGTTTTACAATATTGAGATGGCCGTTTTATAACTTCACCTAAGTGGGTTTCGGAAAGTTGGATCAAGGTAACTTTATTCATTACATAAGGTAAGTGATGACCAGATGTTCTTTGTATTATTGAATGAAGCGAAATATAAACAACTCTAATCAATTTTATTTATTTTATTTTGCGTGTGTATAGTAATAATGAAACACGAATGGATCGGGTTTAGTGCAGTAATAATTAGTGTATTCTCATTCTATACACTTGTATATCACAATTATCAGATTCAAAATACTCAAAGTTTATCACTTGGATGGTTGTTTACAGCGACAATTTTACAATCTTTGTGGTTTATTTTTGGTATTATAAACAATATCCGCCCAACCATATTAATGTCACCATTAATGTTACCAGGGTTACTTTATTTAATTTATCTAAAAGTAAAACTAGAGACACACTTCATTCAAAGATATAGTAAATACATACAATAATAGACACAATAAGTAAAATACAGTGATATTTAGGATATTTAATGATTTATTTACATTACTATAATGGTGTATACAATGTAAATAGCACTTCATAGTAGGTTAACTGTATAATAAAATAGTGTTATAGTATTATATAGATTAATGATTGTAAAAATAGATTCATTCTATGATGTATTATCTCTTATAACAGTATTGTCATATGTATATATAATTTATATTGGTGATATGCTATTGCTGTCGGGTTCGGCAGTAACTGTATTTATACATTATATTATTAAACAGATCACATATGGGTGGTATCCGCCCATATTTAAAAGACCAGATGGTGCAACTAACTGTGGTATATTTAATACAGGTGGCGTAGTTGATTATAAATCGGGATTCCCGTCCGGACATGTTGCAGCCATTTCATTTATAATGAATTCACTATTATTAAATAGTAGGAATAGTGACATATTCAATCTGTTCTATTATAACGTTCCAGCAATACTGGTGGCATATGCTAGAGTGATGAAAGGATGTCACAATACAATTCAAGTGATTGCTGGTTACTTATTAGGGTGTAGTGTAGCATATTTTATACACCCCTATAAATCATATATTTATGAGTATTATAGTAAAATAAAACAACTATATTCGAAGATAAAATCTGATTATATAGTAGATTAAATTATATGTCGAATATGGAAATACCTACAAAATCTATTGCGTATAATTATGGAATCACGCGCGGGCTTTTTGATTCTAAAAACATGCGTATAATTGATAACGAAATAGTAAAATTAATAAACATGCAAATTGACCTTATTGTAAATTATTACGATAACCCAACTGCTGCTATGGACAAATTAACGCTTGTGAAAAAAGTATTTTTTAAAGATGCTATCAATGAGCAAGGACAAATCGGCATACCATTAATAAATATGAATGGTACATACAAACAAGTACAGACAATCAACGAGCTAAAAGAAGATTTCATACCGACACTAAATTTTAGAGAGAAAATGACAATGTTAAAAAATTTTATTTCCAAGCAAAATGACTGTATTATGTATTCCATTCTAGTCGAATACAATAGAATAACTAAACAAGGTGGAATTACTAATTTTACTAATAAATATCCAATGTTAAATACAATCGGTCTAGACAAAACCGTAGATGTGGTTGAAAGTATATTAGGTTTTGACATTGCAGAGACAGAATCGTGTTATACAGATATTGCTGGCAACCAGTCAGTGAAATGTACTCGGACAACGAAACCATATTATGAAATAATTCAGCAGGAGTATATAAAGAATCCTACAGAATCTCCCATTACTATTTGTTGGTTATGGCACCCATTAGTTTACGGAGTTCCTTACCAAGATGTTATCAAATTACAATCAAATAATCTAGTAAAACAAATAGCAACAAGTTTTACAAAAGTAAATGATCCAGTCCAAGCAAAAGAATGTATGGAAAAAACATATTCTCAATATCCATTGTTTCCAAAACTATCAAAAAGAGAAACTATGTATATGAAAAAAAACAATATATTTGCGAATATTGACAGACTATACGAATTACCACCATACAAACCACCTGTGTGCTTTCAACAACCAATACAGCCCACAAGTTTTTATGTGAATTTACAAAAAAAATATAAAAAATATAGTGTCAGTAACTTATCCGGACACGTGATGATTTACATAACAATGGCAAAATTATTCAACGACATAAACTTAGATTTAATAGTATTAGCAAATATCGTATATATGGTTCCGTACAATCATTCAATACATGAAGTGCTTCAAGCCGCTAAATTATTAGATGTGAATACTGAATATTCTATACGCGACAACGACTTAGACGCTGTAAATAATATATTAATTAAATCTGGTTTGGATGATATTATGATCTCATCAAATGCTTCTTGGATTCCATCAACACGGCAAAGTGTCAATACACAAGCTAGGGTTGGTGGAAAGAACAATACACGACGACAATGTAACCATAATCATAACCATAACCGGTCAGTAAAAGTGAATACTACAAAATACAATAAGAGATATAGGAGAGGAAGTATAAATGCAGGATTTCGGATGGGTAACAAGAAAAGTCATAAGAAAAGTCATAAGAAAAGTCACAAGAAAAGTAACAAGAAAAGTAAAAGTCTACGAACTGTTACAGTAATATAGAATAATCCAATTACAAAGTAGTATATCAATATGTGAAAATAACATATTGATATGAGCGTGGTCTGAAATATCTATTTGATTGTTCTCTATATGGCGGTGTCTAGGTCTAGACCAACAAGTTGATAATACTCACGAATAATTTGTTCTTTTTTTTGCATACAATTTATTCGTGTAGAATCTGTAAATGACAGTTGCTTTCCCTTATGTAAATACATATCAATAGATATATCAACTGAAGGAGAGTTTCTATCGGGTAGAGTGGTTAGTTTGTATTTATTATCCCAGTTATAATTATTAATCACATATGAAGAATCATTGATGACAAATGCATCTCCTTTTTTTAAAAACATATCAAGTATTAATTTAATATTTTGATAAATAATCCCTCGTTTCTGTGCATCGACCAGAGTAATGGGTTTATATAATCTATCCTTCTTAACATTTTCTATAAAAGTATTAAGCTGTGATGGAGATAGGAATATTTTTTTTATATCGCCTTCTCCTGAATACTTGCGCAGCATTTTTTCTGTAATTTTAATAGAGGGTACAAACAATATATTTGGAAATTGACTGTATACTAATGGACTAGACATGGATGGTTTATATTTTTCATTTGACGCAATGATTCCATCTATCGTGTGCGCATTAAATGTAATATTCAATATATTGTCGCTTACAGGTAATTGTGTTGGTGATGTAGCAACAGGATATGCGGTAGGCATTGACTGTGAAGTAGATATGGATGGTGGATTGGATTGTATATTGAAGTTGTTATTATTCATATTATTTATATCATTCATATTATTAATATTAGCCATATTATATTAATAATATATAATTTATGTGGCACTTTGATAATAATTCATAAGTGTCTGATTTCGCTCAGTGTCCTTTTGTCTTTTTGCCTTTTCTAGTGTCTGTATAGCTTGGTTTATTTCAACATCACTAATATAACCGTCTTTATTTGAATCAACAACCTTTAAATATTTGTGTTTGTTTGGCAATATACACAAATTGCTTTTGGCATTTAATAAAAAATCAGACAACACTACAAATGCAGCTGTTAATAATAATGCTACTATAATATCTCTTGTACCCATCCATGCAATTGAAAATATTAATACTTCGCGCGCGACATTATATTTTATATATTGTTCCATAGAATCACTTAGTTTTATCTCAACAAACCTGGAACCAATATTTAACATTATCATTACTAAACCTGTGAAATATTTGCTGTTGTTCAATCTACCTATTAATTCAAATATATCCATTATTATCTATATATACTAGTTACAAAAAATATCAACTCCAATGTTTAATCGGATGTAGCGATGGCTTTTTCTCTGTCTACAGATATGGTACTAGAATCAACGGCTTTTATATTTTCTTCGCTTGTTAATCGCTCATTAGATGAAATTATTTCAAAGTTACAGTCAATATCACAGGGATTACAATCTTCAGATAAAAATTTAAGGTCTGGGAATGCTGTCTTCATTTCTTCAGTGGTAATTTCTTTATCGTCTTTCATTAATTTTCCATCGATACAATGTTTTTTCTTAAATTCGGCATTAGATTGTTTAGAAGAACCACCAGTATCTTCATCCGCCATATCACTATCTTCATCAGCCATATCACTATCTCCATCTTTCATGTCAGTATCTTCATTTTCCATTCCTTCAAATATAGAACTTTTAAAATAGATTAGAACTAACAATACTGCTACACCACCTAAAACATGATAATGTGCTGCAGCCATTACAGATAATAAAATAATCGATCTTCCTAAAACACTATTTAAGCTAAACATTTTTGCTATATAAATTAATAATATAATTTTCCGATACATATTTAAATTATTATCTGTATTTTTTATAAGTAACCAGCAATGAGTTTAGCAATGTATGCATCCGAATATAATAATAACGAACCGACTACAAATATTCAGAAGAAAAAAAATTCTACCACCCGTAAGACGCTTAAAAGACGGGAGGAAGTCAAACAGACCAACCCTAAATTGCAAGCAATGGTAAAAAAAATGTATGAGCACGATGAAGAAGATGATACTGACGACAATTATGCACCATTAGCGAATCCTATATCTGCCAGTGGTGAGAGGATCGATAATAGTATGGAAAATGATAGTACCGAAAATGATAGTACCGAATATGATATGAACGAACCCGCTATGAACTCACAGCAAATGTCTTCAGAGTCTGTATCACAGGAAGCATTTACCCAATTACCTAGCGAGTATGCTAAACAATATTATCAACAATATGTACCATACTTTAATCAAAGTTCAGATGATTTGACACCGAATGGTGTAAATAAAGACGATCTACTCACCAAATTAAACCAGATCATCTATTTACTGGAAGAACAACAAGATGAAAATACTGGGCATGTAACCGAGGAGTTGATATTATACTCCTTTTTAGGAATATTTATGATTTTTATTGTTGACTCTTTTGCAAGAGTGGGAAAATATGTTAGATAATCAATATATATGTTAGCATAAACATCGTGCTTTATCTATTTCGCAATTCGTTAAAAAATATGTTATTATTTATTTAATAATAACATAATCAATGGAAAATATTTCATTACAAGTACAAGAACCAGAAACTAAACCCGAATCACCTAACCAACAACAACCAAAAGAATCGGTCAGCGTCAGTAGTATCGCAATCACTGATGAGAACACTGCTTTAAATGTACTAGTCCAGTTTGTTCACCTGGCTCAAAAAAGAGGTGCTTTTAACATCCAAGAATCTGCCAAGGCGTGGGAGTGTATATCTATGTTTATGAAAAAGGATCAATAAACCAGTCATGTGCGACTACCGTGTACCGTCATTAAATAAATACTTTGATAATATTATTGAACTATTTATTCGGGTTTCTGAAACATGTATAAATATTGGTATTCCATTTGTGCCATTAATAGGTCAACCTCTGCGTGAGCAATAAATCCTACTTCTTTGCACTGAGATATTACAGTCTCTTTAGGAGGAATCCAAAGGTCGTGTATATTTTCCCTTACCTTACCAGAACCACTCACATTATCCTTGAATATCTCGCGGAATTGAACAAAATCGTTGGGAAATGTCTTAAACTCTGATTTATAATTGAAATTATTAAACACTACATTAGATGTAGTTATCCGTTTGTCTGCAAAACTTTGCGGATTCACCATTATAAACGGTTTCGCAGCGGGTACGACCGGGTCAAATTTATTTTTATCTACTAATTGAACTACAAAAAATCCTCCTGGTCGCAACCAGTTATAAATATTTTGAATAAACTCTCGTTTATTTTTATATTGATAAATATTTAGATTGAGACACAATATATGGGTGAACTGAGATTCGTTAAATGTCATTGATTTTAATGGATTTGCCACTTTAAATTTTATTGTAGGATATTCCTGTTTGGCGTATTTGACCATGGCACTGGATTCATCAATTCCAGTAACATTAATTCCTTCTTTATGAAACTCGTTTGCAACATGTCCAGTACCGCTCCCAACGACTAATATATTGCTTTCGGTGGTGGGTTTCGTAATATTTTCAATACTTCCCACTTCATATTGGTTTACAACTTCTCTAAAAAATAATTCGTCATGTATATTTACATAAAAGTCGTCGTATAGATCAATTCCTTTTTTTACAATAAATTTCTCTCGTTGGTCGACAAACCCTTCTCTTTTGGGGGTCACTTGTTTATAAATGTTTACTAATATAAATGTGATTGCCAATAGAATCAATAGATGGAACCATATAGGCATTTTTTTAAAACTAGTTTCCATTCTGTTATAAATTTTGGTTAGTCCCATAGTGTGTATATGTATAATCGTATTATTTTTTTTATATGAAAACTCTATATGAATGAATTCGAAATTAACGATATGAGGAGTGATAAAGAATTTAAGGGTGTCACCTTTTCAAAATTCAAAAGAGCAGACGCAAAAAAAGAATTACTAAATAGTTTGAAAAGTGGAAAAATAGAGCACGCCTTACATTGGAGTGCAGAATTTATATGTTGTGGTCTGTTTATTGATGTATGGGACACTATATTAACATTCGTAGGAAAACATATTCATTTAGGTAATCCCAAACTACCCATTTATTTAGAACTACGATTTAATAACTTTAAAGAAGTTGTTCAAAATGGTTATGTCGGGTTCGAACTGAATATGCGAAATAGTACTAAAATTAGAAAATTATTTGCCGAAATTATTACAGTGCTGTGTCAATCGAAAAAAAAACATTCCATAGAAAGTGTTAAAATAAAGAAGCAAGAAGAATTTGATATTACTACAATGTCGTCTAAACTTAAAGCACCTAATGTAGGTTACGTGACAAATATATTCAAAAAAGATGATCCGAAGGAACTGTTTATTGCCATTAATGAATTTATGTATCATATTTCTAGTGATTCTAAGAATTCACTTGAAGCGTGTTATTGGTTTGAATGGATTATGGAGTTTGATAATTTATGTAAAAAGCGAAAAGAAGCTGCAGTATGCGAAAGAAGAACATTTGTCAATGTCGATGAAAAATTTCAAAAAGAACCTATCTGGATTATATGGGATGCACTATTTTATTCAAATTCATCGAATACGTGTGAGATCACAAAGAAAATATTAAAAAGTATTTTTGAACTGTTTACCATCCGCTATACTTCTGGAACAAAGAAGAAGCGTAAATATTTGGTTTATTTTGCGATTTCGATTATTACAGAATCATTTGATAAAAATGTAAATATCATTGAAGACAAGGTAGTTGTAGATAATGTCACCAAGAAAATAGACCTCATCTACAAAGAGATTAAAAAAAATGAAGTGGCACCAGCAACAGATTATCTATTTAGTGGTGTCGAGAAATCCAATAGAGAGAAAACATTTGAAAAATTAGAAGCGATGAATTCGATGAATACAATTATACGCACATAACTAAATACAATCTAGATTGCTTATCATTTCGTATGACGGATGCCCATAAGTTTATAGGTAATCCAAGCTACTATATAATACAGTACGCCACCCCACAGCATATCAACCAGTCCAATCAGCATATTGTATTTTTTAAAAATTGCATAATTTGTAAAATCAAAGACACCATAAATACATATTCCCAATATAAATGCATCGCTCGGTGGTTTTCTATCCAGAATAATAAATTTATACATTGCCAATATCATTAATATATACGCCCCTATAGCACCGTATACATTTAACTGCATTTTATCGTGTTGTATATTCTTTACCATATTATTAAACATAGGTCCACCTATATTTGATAAATACAAGCTATCTATAAATAACATTGAAAATGCCGGAATTAGATAGTCCATTCTTATATACTACCTATATTTTATCGTATATTTAAAATAATATTTTATATACCATTTTTATATAAATGAATACTACTACAAAATCTCCATCAGGCATTACAAATGATATAGAATCTTCTCCAATCACTAAAGATAGCGTGGGGGATTCTATGTTCGGGTTCAATCAGTCATCGTTGTATACAAAAACGGAATCGCCTTCTACATCTAAAAACGGGTTTTTCACATTTAACGGAAAAACAAATTACACAAAACTTGGATTGGCTGTGGTAATACTACTATTTTTAGGAGTGAATGTATTTTCTTATTTAGGTGATTTTCTTCAGAAAATAAAAGAGGTTTCCGCACCACTTCTTAAAAATATACTAGAGAGTGTCGGATATGTTGTTACAGAAGGAACAAAAGATATTACTGCTATTACAGCAGAAGGCGCTAAATTAGGAATTGATGTTGCTGCAGGAACTATTGAAAGTGGTGTTGATGTAATTCAAGGACAACTAGATTTGGAACAAGGTACACAATCACAAAAACAAAACCCCAATCAATCTTCTACAGTGTCATCATCGCTATCTTCTGCTCTAGCAGATGCCGAAGATAATACAGAACCATTACCGGATGATGCTACTAGCTCAACCCAAAGAAATGGTCCAAACAAAGCGGGCTATTGTTATATTGGCGAAGATCGTGGATTCCGCAGTTGTATCTATGTAAAAGAAGATGATGTATGTATGTCTGGAGATATTTTCCCATCTAACGATTTATGTGTAAATCCTTCATTAAGGGAGTAATTGAATATTTATACATTTCCATCAAAATTGTGGCCATTTGCTATTACCTGCCAAATACCTGCGTTTCACTATATAATTAGTTAAAGGAACAGTTGAATTATTTGTAATTCGACGCACTGGACCAGGTGTATCATTTTGATTAGTAAATGCCCAGTTCTTACTTGAACTACTACATTTTAAAATAGCATTATTTTCAATCTTCAGATTGCGTGTATTTGGATTTGTGTATGTATCACTTTGCGTAGCAAATGTATGGCCTCTTTGCCTTCCAATTCCTCTAGCTAATCTTGAATACGTCTGTTTTTTTGAAAATCTGGAACTGTTATTTTTATACTGGAATATAGTTGCTTTGCGTTTTTCATTCAAATCGTCATATGTCATTGGAATGCCGTCTATCGTTGATCCAGATAAATCTACACAATCACTTCGACCACGTGTCCATTCTAGTGATTCAGAAGCAAGCGCCGGATTCCATTGACAACCATTAACGAGTGGTGGTCTAAAATAAACAAAAATAGCACCTTCCTTACCATTACCGCCAGAAGTGACAGGAAAACCGTCTACGATTGGCGAACCCGTTCCTGGCTGTCCACCTCCACCTCCACCTCCACCATATGCAATACCAGCTATTCCATTATAATTACTCCCCGATGAAACTCCTGTTCCTAGTGTTCCTCCTACACCATTACCTCCACCTCCACCATTGTATGGTTGAGGTGGAGGACTGTTCGTATCGTGTGCGTCTGTCCCACCTCCTCCCCCACCAACATTTATAAACTTATTTGGGTAATTTTCAATAGAAATTGGACTAGAATTCATTCCAGCGGTTCCGTTCCCACTTGGATCACTACCAATATTATCAATACGCACACCATTGCCACCATTGCCACTAGCACCACTCACAATTATATCTAATCCTTGAATCGTTAATGTCCCACCAGATCCGCCTAGATTACCATTATAATGCCCAGCCCCGAAAGACCCTCCTTGGGCCACAATCTTTTTGTTGGGTGAAAATATAACAGACGAATCAGTACCGATTGTACCACTATTATTGCCCCCACCAGCCCCACCTCCATTTCCAATTTCATATGAATACGCTACATTGACATCTGTTATTAAAGATATTTTCCCAAATGCTCCACCACCACCGCCTCCACCAGATGGATATGCTGGAGACCCATCTCCATTATTATGACCACCACCACCGCCGCCACCACCACCACCAATAACCGTAAAATAAGTGGCTACATTTTGTTTAAAACGAATATTACCTGATCCCAATAGTTGAAATGAAATATAAGTCGGTGTTTCGGTATAATCTGAATAACTTGTTGCAGTAAAATAATCATTAGCTGGCATATAATAATAATTGATATTATTGTTATTATATTTAATTTAATTATATTGGATTGTGTGTAATTGGAATACGCGTTAACTAGTTGTTTATTCGCGGTTACCCATAAAGAACCATCGCAGGGATAAATATTTTGGAACATTCTTCGTCAAATTATTGCCAGTCATCTTTAAATTAGGTCCTGCATTTACAATTTTCTGAATTTCAGCGGTACCTAAACCGTGATTAAAATATCTAAGGTCTGACATATATCCGGAAAATCCACCATTCATTGCTACATACACATCTCCATAATTTTGTTTAGGTACACCTTTCATAATTAATCGCTTAGCCAATTTGCCGTTAATATATGTATCAAGTTGATGATCTTCAACTCTGATTTGGACGCATACCCATTTGTTAAGTGGGATATTATCAATGGTTAATTTTTCTTCAATGTTATTAAATGTGTTCATAACAACAACTAAAGCATTTGTATTGGGTGCAATATATAATCCGGGGGCATTATTGGGATGATTCATACCAATAGGATCAGTAGTATAGTTGATATTATCATTTCCTTTATGGAAAATATGCTTGTATTGTCCTTGTTGATATACTAAATCGTCTATAAACAACCATACCGAGTATGTAAACTCTATGCCCTGTTGTTTGTTGTCAGATCGGAGAAGAGTTACAGAGCTATTATTGTCAGGATCTTGTGGGATTACCTGCATTGTTTTTGCATCAACCATACCGTTAAATAAATAGGGATCTTTGTCAAATGAAAAACTCCAAGCTAATAGTTGGGTAGCAAGACGAATACCGACGACAAAAACTACTAAAACAAGTAATAAGAAAGCCACCTTTGCTACTAAACTATTCGATTCTAAGAATTCTTTTGTTCCTGAAACCATTTTATTGTCTTTGAAATTATCGAATGAAGTTGCACCAGATGAAATCGTTCCAAATTCTGACATATCTATATATTATACATAAGAAATTTACATGGTTGCTTATATTTCAAAACTCCCTTTTTTGGAACCGTCTTCTAAAAACTCCACTTTCACGCTATAGGGAAAGTCAATACCGATGCCACCATATCCAGCTCTGTATATATTATACGCTTGTTGAGGGTTCACTGCATCACCGTAGTAGTGAACATTCGATGTTTTTCCGGAGAACCCGCCTAAGGGTGTTACATATACGGGGGCAGTGTTTGCTATTTTAGCTACACCTGGTAATACGCAAGTACGAACTAATTTACCGTCGATATAAACATCTAAAGTTCTTCCATACAAACTGACAATGACATTGACCCATTTCTGAAGAGGGATGTTTGTGACATTACACGTATGTTTTGAAGAGCTATCCGATTTAGAGTTGGGATATACGGTGGTTTCGATTAAAAGATTATTTTCAATTGCTCCTAAAACAATAGAGGGTGATGGATTTAAATCAGAATCTAATCGTCCTAAAACGATTTTTGGCTCACCGTATCTATAACTCCAATCATCTACATACATCCACGCAGAATATGCATAGTTGGCTGCATTTGATTGTTCTAAACTCTCGGGTAAGATTTTTGTCACCTTTTTTGCATCTTTCATTCCGTCTATCTTAGTATTACTGCTAAGTAACCATCTAATAATCAGAATTAAAAGTATAACTGCGACAGCAGTAATTATGATGTTTCTAACATTTACCATCTTTAATATAATATAATGTTAGAAATTTTCTAAATTACAGGAGGATTTAAATCTTTTACGGAATTATATATCCAATTAATTTTATCTCTTGATATGTTTTCATTGTAATACACCACATTGCAGATTCCACCGTGTATTCCGTTTGGAGTTCCGCCAATAATCTGTGTATTATCATTATACGGAATCGTTCCTGGATTCGTTGCAACTAATTCATTGTTTATAAATATATCCATTGCGTTGCCATCGTAATTAATAACAATATGATTCCATCGCTGCATTTTAAAATTATTCGTCGTGTATAATATTTTTTCATTCTTCCCTTGTGTTTGTGTAATAATTTTTAGTTCATTCTTAAGAACATTGTATTTTATATTCGGCTTGTTCCCGATATTCAGTAGAGTTGTAAAATTTTCATAATTCGGGTTCGTTTCAGGTGGGAAGGAGTCTATATATATCCACGACGAAACCGCATACTTGTATTGAAACTTATCGTCTTTAAAATTTAATTTTTGGAATGTGCCTAGATAGTGTTCACTTGTTAGTGTATCTGGTTCTTTAAGTAATTGGTTGGCATTGTGAAATAAAATTTTATTCATTATCCAAGGGAAAATTAAATAAAATGCGATCAATATTAATTCCATTGCAAGTAATATGACCACCGGTTTTGTCGTAATTTGGTATTGATATTTTATGTAATCTGCCAATTCAATAAACAAGCATGGTAGATAAGTCACTGTCTTAATTAACAATCTTCCCCACGAAGGTTTCGTTTCTTTTGGTTCCCCTTCGGACATGCCAAAATATTTCATTGTTAATGCAATGATACCAACAAATATAAACAAATTCACTCCATATATGAGTACATTCGTAAAGCCAGAAAAATTTGCGGTAAAAGTAAATAAAAAATATACGAATCCCATTACAACAGCAATAGTTGCGAGTGATGTAAATAGTTTTCCAATAAAACTCAGTGTAGTTATTTCGCTGTCATTTTTATACAATTGTTTTCGCTGTTGGTAAAAGAAATATCCCATCATCATTAAAAATCCACCCAAAAGAGATAAAAAAATACTTACCCCCGAGTTACTATTTGTAATGAGATCGTATGGATTTTTAGTAAACACTGTGATTATTGTGATAATATAAATCAACATAGCAATGACTAACCCGATAGTGGTGTTGTGTATTTTAATATACTGAACAATAGTTTCCCAGGTGGTCATGTCATTCGTATCAGGTGCTTTACTAGCGGTCTGGTCTGGCTGATCGTTTTTTTTGATATTCGTATTGATTAATGATTTTTTATTTGTATTCATTTAATAAATCATTAGAAATAAATTATAGATTTTCCATTGCCGTTTTTTTCCCGTGACAATCTCTACACAAAGCTACTAAATTATCAACATGGTTAGATCCTCCATACTCTAGTCTTATTTTATGATCTACTTCAAACCATGCTGGTAATTGTTTTTTGCAATGTTCACACGACCAACTTTGTTGAGCAGCCACGAATTTTTTTTTGGTTTCACTGACACATCTCTTTGTGCCACTTTTACCAGACTCCAGTATTCTATTTATTTGTGTTTGCTCATTGGACTGTGGCATAAAAGGTGTCTGGTTTGTAAAATCAGTAAACGGAGTAAGTATATCTAGAGATGTTTTGGCGCTAGGCATGTATTTAATAATACTAGTGACCTGTTGGATCAATGATTGAGATTCGTTTGGATTTTTCTTTAGAAACAAATATATACTGAATCCTGCAAATGCATATCCCACCATCTTAAAATATTTTTGCCAGGACTGTAATAACTTAATGTAATTTCCATCGTAGTATGTATTTGCTATAAAAAATCCTGTTATTGCTAAAATTAAAAGTTCGAGTTTCATATACTATTAATACAGGTTTTTTTCTGCGTCATTACAAGTATATTGTCATTCGTTACGGGGTGACAACATTATTTAAATCTAATTCGATAGTTGTTCTAATTCCAGCACTACCTTGTGTTTTCGTAGTGCGTCTCTTAGCCTTTGATCGTATCTTTGATTTTGATTTTGATTTTGATTTTGATTTTGATTTTGATTTTGATTTTGATTTTGATTTTGATTTTGATTTTGAACGAGTGATGAGGTTTACTTCTCTTACAGATGTAGGAGAATATCTATTCGTACCACTTGATATTTTATCACCAGACTCCAAAAAACGACTAAGCTCCTTGATATCTGAAATCAGTTTTTTTATGTTTATTTTCTCTCCTCCGTTGCTATAAATATTTTCAATTAATAATGACCGCAGCCTATTAAGAAATATTTTCTTACTAGTATCTGCCAATTTAATATGTTCTGATTTAGTTTCGAAAAAGTTATAATATACAGTCATTAACCCAAATACGTCACTATTGTATAAGTACGCTTCCATAAAATACCGATCAATGTCAAACTCCATAGTCTTGCTTGTATATTTCATTAGAATATCGGTAATATAGTTTGATAAGTAGTATAAGTAGTATCCGTATTCAAGTAGATTTTCTCTCTTCACTTCAGACAAAAAGGTTTCTTCACTTATACCCGGAGAAAAAATCATCTTAAATACTATGACATTGTCGTCATAATATCCATAGTATCTTGCCAGTTTGATCAGATATTCATTTATGATATAATTACGAACATTTGCACGATTAAATAGTACAATACCGTCTTTTACACGTTGTAAGAATATATTGTAATTTTGTTTAAAATCTTCTGACAACATCATAGACGAGAATGGTGTATTAAACTGAAGCGGTCTATTCATAATTTCTTTAGGAACAGACTTATTTTTCACAACCCCTGATAATCCCCAGTCAATTATGCGAATATTATCTTCTGCATCAACCATTATATTTTTATCCTTTAAATCATTGTGAATTACTCCGGCTTCATTCATTGGTCTCACTCCGTGTTGCAATAGTTTAATGACTAGCGAATTTAATTGTATTATTTTCTCTCTAGATATCGAATCTGACGAATGTAACCAATCTTTTAAATCTCTTCCAGCATTGGGCATATTTAATATAGTAAGTCCAGAAAGTCTCGAATTGATATTTTTTTCATTTATATTGTACCTAGTAAGTGCGTAGCATTTTTCATTCAAATTACGCATATCTTCCTTTGATAATTTATCAGGTTTGCATATTTCCACATCTAATAAGAAATATTTACTGTAATTCTTTATCTTAGACAGTCTATTTCTAATACTGCGAATTTCTTCCATCTCTTGTTTTCCGTGCTGTTCAACCGACATCTTACTGACTCCGTCGGTTCTCGACGATTTATTTACACACTTTAAAGCTGGTTTAAATATACAGCCAAAGCCACCAGAGGCCAATGCTTCTCCTGCGGTTTTAGAGCGACCATTTTTCTTTGTGCGATTATTAGTAACACGTTGCTTATATGATTGATTGATTTTTTTAGATGTTTTCGATGTTTTCGATGTTTTAAAGTTAGGATACATTTCTACTATAGTATACCGAGAATTATTTTTTATACAAATAATAGCCGCCCCCCACCAACGCAACGATTATGATAGATAGAAGTAATTTTTTTCTATATTTAATTTGTTCTCGCAGTATAATTTCCTTTGGCTTGTACAATTCGTAATAAATATCGAGCGACTCGGTTAAAGTCTGTTCATCCTTTCCGATTTCTACATTAATCTTATTGTGAATAAAATGAACCCATTTTAAAAAAGAGTCTTTTCCTTCTAAATAAGGTGAAACTGGGTACTTATCTATCAATTTACTGAAACTATTTCCTATATTTGGGTGTGGTATAAAGAGGGGTAGGTTTGTAATAAAATCATAATATTTTTTTTTGGTTGTTTCGTTGGCTTTTAGTGGATATGATACTGCTAGTGTCATCAGAAAAAACCAATAATGGGGACCCCATACAGTTGGATCAAAAGATTTTTCTGTCATTAAACTGAAACAATATAAAAAGATAAGCAAATAAACATATAGCGAATAATGAATAACAATAACAAATCATTTAACTTTTGTAATAATTGTGGGAAAAACGGTCACGTATTCCATACGTGTAAATACCCGATAACAAGTATAGGTATTATCGTATTTAGAATGTATGAGAACAAACTACGGTTCTTAATGATACGACGAAAACATAGTCTAGGGTTTGTAGAATTTATGAGAGGCAAGTATCCGGTAAATAACCATACTTATTTGTTAAATATTTTCAATGAAATGTCGCTAGAAGAAAAAGAGATGATAAAAAAATCGACATTTGAAGAGTTGTGGAACTATTTATGGGGTGAACAAATGGGTATTCAATATAGGGGGGAAGAAAAGATTTCAAGTGAGAAATTCAAACAGTTGAAAATTGGCATTGAAAGTAGAAAAAGCTACAATTTAGACGATATTCTTTCAGAAAGCACTAGTAATTGGGAAGAAACTGAATGGGGGTTTCCTAAAGGGCGGCGAAATTATCAAGAAAAGGATTTACATTGTGCTTTGAGAGAATTTGAAGAAGAAACCGGCTACTTGAGAGGTGATGTATCGTTAATACAAAATGTTATACCATATGAAGAAGTGTTTACTGGTTCAAATATGAAGTCCTACAAGCACAAATATTTTTTAGGTTATATTGAAAATAATACACAAATGACAAATTCATATCAAGAAACTGAAGTAAGTGATGTGAACTGGTTTACATTAGATGAATGTAAAGAAAAAATTAGACCATATAATTTAGAAAAACTCAATATTTTATACAAAGTGAATAATGTTTTAGAACGATATAGATTATATCCATAGTATATAAGTATTATGGAAAAATCGAAAAAGAAAAGACCGATAAAATTAAAAATTACAAAGTCAGTGCCGGTGTTGACAGAAGATAATATAGAAAAAGTATTTGAAGATAATTTCAAAGAAACCGACCTATTAGCAGATGATCCTGATTACAATACTTTCTTAAAAAATAAAGAGTTATTGAATCGGCAAATTATAGCAGACAGAAAAATTACAATGGATACATTGTACCCGTCATTAGATGATATAAATTTTAATATCAAACTTGCAGAGAAAAAAGAATTTAATGAAAACAAATACGATGGTACATTGTACGACATAGAAGAACAAGCGAAAAAATTGTGTGATTCAGATTTTGAACTGGTACCACATCAATTATTTATTAGAAATTTTTTAAGCTTTCAAACTCCCTACAACAGTCTGCTGTTATATCATGGTTTAGGAACCGGAAAAACATGTAGCGCTATTAGTGTTTCTGAAGAGATGCGAACCTATTTAAATCAATTAGGTATTGCACAGCGTATTATAGTAGTTGCGTCTCCAAATGTACAAGATAATTTTAGGTTACAATTATTTGATGATCGTAAACTAAAATTAGTCGATGGGCTTTGGAATTTAACTGCGTGTACGGGTAACAAATATTTAAAAGAAATTAATCCAATGAATATGAAAGGACTAACTAGAGAAAAGGTGATACGACAAATTAATAGAATTATTAACAATGCTTATTTATTTTTAGGTTACACTGAATTTGCAAATTATATAGCAAAAAAATCTACAACCGACGGGGACAACAAAAAGGAAATGATCAGAAAGTTGAAAAAGAATTTTAGTAATCGGTTAATCATAATTGATGAAGTGCATAACATCCGAATTGGTGATGAAAAGCAAGATAAGCGTGTTGCCCAAGAGTTAATAAAATTAGTCAAGTATGTAGATAATTTACGCTTATTATTTCTCTCTGCTACACCAATGTATAACAGTTATAAGGAAGTAGTGTGGTTGCTGAATGTAATGAATATGAACGACAGACGTTCTACCATTGAATTAAAAGATGTATTTGATAAAAATGGCAATTTGTTAATTGGTTCAAATGGAGAGAATATAGGGGAAGAAATAATAAGACGGAAGTCAACCGGATATGTTTCATTTGTTCGTGGCGAGAATCCATATACATTCCCATACCGTATATTTCCGTCTCTGTTTTCTATAAAAAATACATTTAGTGAATTAAATTACCCGAGAAGGCAATTAAATGGAAAAGAAATAATTCAACCATTGGAACACTTGGATGTTTATGTGAATATTGCTGGTTCTTATCAGGAAAAGGCGTATCATTATATCATTGATCAGACGAGAGAGAAGTCTGGCAAAACAAAGGCAGGCTTGCCAAATTTCGACAATATGGACGCATTTGGGTATACGATGCTTCAAAAACCACTTCAAGCCTTAAATATGGTATATCCAAATAAACTATTTGACGAAGATCACAAAATTGATAGTAAAATATTACTTGGTACTGAGGGATTGCGGAAAACAATGAAATTTACAGAAACAACCAATCCACCTACTAGAAAAAACTTCGAATACAAGCCATCACAATACGGTAACATATTTGCCCCCGATAAAATAGGACAATATAGTTCAAAAATAAAGGGAATTACCACACATATTATGAAATCAACTGGAATCGTTTTGATTTATAGTCAATTTATTGATGGTGGTTTAATTCCAATGGCGCTAGCATTAGAAGAAATGGGTATGACTAGATATGGAACAAAAGCGTCTAACTTATTCAAGGTGCCACCCCGTAAACCAATAGACGCAACTACATTTTTGACCAGAGAAGAAATGGAAAATTCCAATGATTTTCGCGCAGCAACATATACAATGATTACTGGCGAAAAAGCGTTATCTCCAGACAAAGTATATGATTTGAAAACACTTACAGACGAAGAAAACAAATATGGTGAGAAAATAAAAGTGGTGCTAATCTCAATGACGGGTGCTGAAGGAATTGATTTTAAAAATCTACGTCAGGTACATATTTTAGAGCCCTGGTATAATTTAAGTCTAATAGAGCAAATTATTGGTCGTGCAGTTAGAACCTGCAGTCATAAACTATTGCCTTTTTCCGAAAGGAATGTGGAAATATTTTTATACGGAACTGTTTTTTCCGAGGAAGAGGATGAAGCAGCTGATTTGTATATCTATAGACTTGCCGAATTCAAGGCGGTTCAGATAGGTCGGGTCAGTAGAATATTGAAAGAATCTGCGGTAGATTGCATTTTAAACATTGAACAAACTAACTTTACAGAAGAAAATATAAATACTGTTGTGAAGCAAAAATTGTCAAATGGTAGTGTTATTGATTTTCCAATTGGCGATAAGCCCAATACAGTATCGTGTGATTATATGGAAACGTGCGATTTCAAATGTAAACCATTCAAATCGATTACACCAGATGATATAAAATTAGACACATACAACGAGTCATTTATATTTATGAATACTGATAAAATTATTCAGAGAATTCGTGACTTATTTAAAACGCGGTTTTTTTATAAAAAAGATACTCTAATTAGCGAAATAAATGTAATTAAGAATTATCCATTAGTTCAAATAAATGCGGCGCTAGATTTATTAATTGAAGACCAAAACGAATTTATATCGGATAGATTTGAAAGACTAGGGCATCTTGTAAACATTGACGACTATTATTTGTTTCAGCCGATAGAACTGAATAATGAACATATAAGCGTATTTGATAGAGTAAATCCGATTGATCATAAAAATGAAGTTGTTGTCTATCCATTAAAAGATATTGAGCCACCTATTCAATTAAAACCACTAGTTAAAATCGATGCAAAAGGACAACCAGATTCTCGTGCAAACAACTCGATCGTTATGAATGAAATAATAAATAACCTCAAAGAATCCACTCAACCAATTACATCAGTTCCCAGAGGAGAAGACAATTGGTATACATATGCTGCAATGTTACACCACATTGGTTATCTAGAAAAAAATTATAATATCAATACCGATATGTACAATACATTTATACTAGAGCATATAGTAGAATATTTAAATTACGAAAAAACAGAGGAAATAATTAACTATTTATATTTTACAGATACACTTGATGCTACAGAAATATCATTAAAAAATATATACGATAAACAGTTATTAGTGTCCGGTGAATTAGTTGGAATACTACTTTCGAACAATAACAAGCAAATATTATTAGTCAAGGGTGATAAAAAATGGGTGCAGGGAAAACAAGAAGATTACATAGATTTGAAGAATGAAATTAAAAAAATGGTGATTCCTGTGGAAAAATATAACAAGAAAAACATTGTCGGATTCGTGGTAACATTTAAAAACGAATTTAATATTTTTAAAGTTAAAAATTTAACAGACGCTAGAAGTAAGGGTGCCAGATGTGATCAATCTGGAAAAGCAGACTCATTGAAAGTATTGAACACTATATTAGGAGAAAATAAATACACGAGTGAAAATACGAAAGGGAGAAACAAACTAGAATTTTGCATCATACAAGAATTTTTACTGCGATATAATAACTTATCTGACAGAAATGAAAGATGGTATTTAACACCGATTGAATCAATTATAAACAATATCGAAAAACTGTCGGTATGAATAAACATATACATATACATAAAAATTGAATTGAATTGAATTAAAGAAATAGTATTATATATATATTAGTAATGCAGTCCAGACCCGTAAATAGTGGTAAAAGAGATGTTAAAAACACCAAAGAGGTTGGAGTTTATATGAAAAACATGCTAACGCGAAAAGTACACCTTAATTTTAATAATGTTGGAAAAAACATCAAGGAAACATTAGAGAAAAAACTGATGAAAGATTATGAAGGTAAATGTTCGGTTGAAGGGTTCATAAAGCCAAATACGACGAAGATTGTATCTTATTCTAGTGGATTATTAGTGGAAAATCAAGTAATGTTTGAAGTCGTATTTGAATGTATGGTATGTTGTCCAGTTGAAGGTATGCATATTAAATGCAATGTGCAAAATATCACTCAAGCCGGTATTCGAGCTATTATCAATGACGATGTTTCTCCCATTGTTGTATATATAAGTAGAGATCATCATTACAATAATACTTACTTTAGCAAAGTAAAAGAAAGCGATGATATTGCAATAAAAGTGATTGGTCAACGATATGAACTAAACGACGCTCACGTTAGCGTAATGGGTGAATTAATTGAACCTAGGGTTGAAAAATACAAGAAAAAAACAAAACTAGTTATTGAAAAAGCTTAAACACAATATCAATTATTACCGTAATGACGGACATGAACTGCTTAAAAGAGAGGGTAGAAAAACTTTCAAAATTTCATCAAATAGAAATTTTAAAGATATTGAAGAAAGACGATAATACTACCATAAATGAAAATAATAATGGTATTTTTATCAATATGACAAATCTAAATAGTTCTATTGTCGAAGATATAATCGCTTATTTAGACTATGTTTCTGAGCAAGAAAAACATCTGACTTATATAGAGAATAAAAAGGAAGTGCTGAGTCATACTTTTTTCGATGACGCGAATAATGATATGAGCAGCGATGTTAAAGATGATGTTAAAGATAATAAAGACATACACAGTATAACTTTAAATGCATAATCAATCTGATAATTCATACTTTTTATCAAGTTTAGAAACGAATATGTTATCAGTAAAAGCGATATCCAAAATACCTGAATACATTGTCAGTAAAAAGGGATCATCGACGAATGCCAACAATGCCAACAATAGCAAGAAAAATATTATATCTAATACAAATAATATTTTTTCTCCGTCTCAAAAAGATCAGTTATTTTGGATATTTTATTCGATTTTACATGGAGTGGATGAATATGAAATGACACATAATTTTTTTACGAAAGAAAAAGAGGTGAAATTTAAATGGGTAGAAAATTTTAGGGAGAGGAAAGAGTTGTTTAAACCGATTAAAGTCAGTCGTAATGCAGTAGAAGATGAATTAACAAATAAACCTAAAATATCGTTACAAGCTATTAAAGCACTCTGTTATTTTTACAATATAAATATTTTTTATATCGACAATAAGAAGTTTTATGAAATGATTACAGATGAGAATAAGTGTGTATATATTATTGAGAAAACAAACCATAAATACGGACTAAGACGTGATGTGACGAAAGAAAGTCTAGACTATTACAGGGAAAATTATTGGAAACTGGAGAATCTGGACAAGCCATTAAAAGCTTTGTCTAGTTATAAAGTTTCAGATTTGGTAAATATATGTAAAAAATTAAACATTGTATGTGACAATTTGACAAAGCAGAAAATGTATCAGGAGATTATGCGAGTTTTATAGGGTTAAAATTTAAAATTGAAAAGATATAAAATAATATGTAGAGATGTATATATACAAATGCCTGAATTAAATTCACAGCAACAATTTACTAATATTATAAATACATATTTAGAAAATGTAACAAATAGAAATGATGGTGACCCGGAACTAGAAGTACGATTTGGAACAAGAGGAAAAAAATCCATATCTAAAATTGATTTTGACAATGTTATTAGAAAGCTAAAGTCTTCTGGATTTATTATGGGAATGAATGAACATACCTTAAAAATACAAACTGAATTTGTAGATAAAAAGACGGGTGATGTGAAAGACTCGAATGTTCGCGTTGAAATCAACGGCCTCAATGATATTCAGAAATATTGTAATACTAATTCTCTTAAGGATATTGCGGCTATATTTAATCAAAAAAGATATGCTAATGTAGATGGACGACCAATCTATCCTGTAAATGTCGATGATTATAATTTTCGCATATCGTTTCAGAAGGAAAATGTAATTGGTGGATCAAGTTCGTTTGCCAACAGCATTAAAAATTCCTGGGACGAAAATAAAAAAATATTTCGCTTGTTAAACCGAATTTCATTTGAACATCCAGATTATCCGATTCGTGTAGATTTAAGTGTTGTCAAAGAAAGTATGGCTGAGAAGACAGAGTATAAAGGCCGCACACAGTTTAAATTAAAACCCGAATACACATTTCAATCTGCCAAGGTCACTGAAAACACCGAAAAATACGAAATTGAATTAGAGGTGAAAAATAGTGCAGTTGGAATCGGTACTGAATTTAATAATGCAACTACTCTGGGTAAAATAATTAGAAAATGTGTTATTCATGTTTTATCTGGACTTCAAGGAACTAGTTTTCCGGTTTCTTACAGCGAGATCCAAGATATTGGCACACAATACCTGAAAATGGTTTATGGAAAGGATTATTATGACCGTCTTCGTTTGTTTCCCAAGAGCTTTATTGGACCAAGCTCGAGTACTCTTCAAATTAAAAATATCACACCAGTTAATGAAGATGCCCAATTTCCGAATATTAGAGACAATTATACAGTTACGGATAAAGCAGATGGGATGAGAAAACTCTTGTATATCAGCAATGATGGTAAAATTTATTTAATTGATACCAATATGAACATTCAATTTACTGGTGCTGTGACAAAAAACATCGAATTACGCGAAACTATTTTAGACGGAGAACACATTTTACACAATAAAAAGGGTGAGTTTATTAACTTGTATGCTGCATTCGATATTTATATTGTGAATAAAAAAGATGTCCGAAACAATCCCTTCATCCCTAACGAAGACGAAACAAGCGGAGATGTGTTAAATCGGTTTCGCCTCCCTTTGTTAGTTAACATCATCACGAATTTAGGCGCGGTGTCAGTTACATCGGGTGGATTGGCACCTATTCGCATAGAAAACAAAAACTTCAAGGCATCGAATTCAAGTCAAACTATATTTCAATGTTGCAACACCATTTTAGAGCAAGAAATGTCTATGGAGTATACTATCGATGGGCTGATATTTACACCGGCTTATTTAGGTGTTGGTTCAACGAAAGTAGGAGAATCTGGTCCCAAATTCAAAAGAACATGGGATTATTCATTCAAATGGAAACCGCCTCATTTTAACACGATCGATTTCTTAGTCACTACCAAAAAAGATGTAAATGGTGAAGACTTTGTCGGTAATATTTTCCAAGACGGTGTAAATGCGAAAGCATATGATCAGTTGTCTCAATATAAAACATTGATCTTGCGTGTAGGATTTGACGAATCAAAACACGGATATATTAATCCCTGTGCCGATATTATTAACAATAATTTACCAAAATACGCAGATAGTAATAGTAAAGAAGACACATACAAGCCTATGCCATTCTATCCGTCCAATCCAGAAGATCCAGAAGCATATTTATGTAATATTATGTTAAAAAACGACAAGAATAAAGACAAACAACTCTTTACAATTGAAGATGAAGAGGTCTTTTCAGATGGTATGATTATTGAGTTTAGTTATGACATGACAAAAGATCATAAATGGCGATGGATTCCATTAAGAGTGCGCTACGACAAAACTGAAGAATATAGAAAAGGCTTCCCCATGTATGGAAATGCATACAATGTGGCAAATAGTAATTGGCATTCTATTCATCACCCAATTAGCGGTGATATGATTCGTACTGGCGACAACATACCCGACGAAATTTCTGACGATAGTGTATATTATAATAGAATTACCGGCAAATCTGAAACAAAATCATTAAGAAATTTCCATAATTTATATGTAAAAAATATGTTAGTAACAAGTATTGCAAGAAGAGGCGATAAGCTTATTGATTATGCAGTTGGTCAAGGAGGTGATATTCCAAAATGGATTACTGCGAAATTATCCTTTGTATTTGGGATTGATGTGAGTAAAGACAATATTGAAAATAGAATTAACGGTGCTTGTGCTAGATATTTAAATTATCGGAAAGATTATAAAATTATGCCTGATGCTCTCTTTGTTGAGGGAAACACGCAATACAATATTAAGGATGGAGAAGCGATGCGATCTGAACGAGGTAAACAAATAACTAAAGCCGTATTTGGAGAAGGACCCAAAGATAAAGACAAACTAGGTGTAGGTGTGTACAAAGAATATGGCGTTGCCTCTGATGGATTTAATATTAGTTCTTGCCAATTTGCGTTACACTACTTCTTTGAAAATAAGCGTACATTAAATGGCTTTCTTAGAAATGTTAGTGAATGTACAAAAATTGGTGGATACTTTGTAGGCGGATGTTATAATGGTACAAAAATATTTAACTCCCTCGCCAATGTTGATGAGGGTGAAAGTATTTCCATTATTCAGGAAAATGGAACAAAACTATGGGAAATCACAAAACAATATAATAAAGATGAGTTTGAGGCAGATGAAACATCCCTTGGATATGCAATCGATGTATATCAAGAAACTATCAATAAAAAATTCAGAGAATATTTGGTGAATTTTGACTATTTAACTAGAATGATGGACAATTACGGATTTACACTACTAACTCGTGACGAGTGTAGTAAGATTGGTATCCCAGAGAGTGTCGGATCTTTTCAACAATTATTCGGACTTATGGAGCAAGAAGTAAAACGAAATCCTAAAAAGAAAAAGGATTATGGTTTATCACTGCAAATGAATGCCAAAGAAAAACAAATTTCCTATTATAACAATTACTTCTTTTACAAGAAGGTTCGAAATGTTGATACCCAAGCTACATATAATACGATGGTAGGTAGTTCTAAATTACAAGAACAAATGGAACATCTCGAATCAGTAGAGGCACAAGAAGCAGTAGAGGAAGAGACCCGAGAATTAACAACCGACAAACCAAAACCTCCCAAAAAAATCAAGCGCAAACTAAAACTAAAGGAAGTTAGTAAATAAGTCTAAGTCAAATATGATGAATGCTAATGCTAGCATATTGAGTATTACATAGTAATGTCGTACCTATTATTCATAAGGTAATGTAATTATCACGAGTGATGATATTATAATAAAAATAAACAATCTAAACCTATTTGTATTATATACAATACCGATAATGAGTTATTTTTTATTTCCAGAAATTCATCATATTATTGAGAATATCAATATTCAAAATAAACCTAATCCTGATTCCAATCCTGATTCCAATCCTGAATGTAAATTACATACTGGTTTGTCATTGAATGGTTATTTAAATAACGTGAAACAACAAATTAATGACAACTGTGATGATTGGGACCATATTAAACGGTATACGAATCCATATGAGTTTATTCACACTAACATTCCAAATAGTAAAAATTCGATTAGTAAACTGAAACCAATTTCCAGATCATTTTATAAAATGGTAGAATTAACAAATATATTACATCTATTGGATGAATTTAATGATACTCATATCAATACATTTCATTTAGCAGAAGGTCCTGGGGGCTTCATTGAAGCAATGACATATATGAGAAAAAATGAAAATGACAAATACTACGGAATGACATTGATTAACGACGACCCGAATGTTCCTGGGTGGAAAAAGAGCAATCATTTTTTAGACACGCATAAAAATGTATCCATCGAATATGGTGCCTCAAACACTGGTGATTTGTTAGATGTGGAAAATCTAAAATACTGTCTCGATAAATATAACAATAGCATGAATATTATAACCGCGGACGGGGGATTTGATTTTTCAATCGATTTTAATAAGCAAGAAACACTAGCTACTAATTTATTATTCGCGCAAGTTAGTTTTGCCATTGCTATGCAAAAAACGGGAGGACACTTTGTCTTGAAAATATTTGATATGTTTACAAAGACCACCAATGACATTATATATTTACTTTCAACATTGTATAAGCAAGTATTTATTGTCAAACCCAGTACAAGTCGGTTAGCCAATTCAGAAAAGTATATTGTTTGCAAATATTTCAAAGGTAATAACCCATCGCTCATATATAAAATAATTTCACAATATAATAAACTAACTACCGGTGACTATATTGTTTCCATATTAGATTTTACACTGGATCTATATTATATGAATAAATTAGAGGAATATAACGCTATATTTGGGCAACAGCAAATAGAAAATATTGCCTACACGCTGAATTTAATGTCGTATAAAAATAAAAATGACAAATTAGAACCCCTTAAAAAAAATAATATACATAAATGCATTCAATGGTGCGAAAAAAATAATATTCCATATCATAAAATATTTTCCACGAGTAACATCTTTATTCTCGATAAATAATTATCTTTATTCTCGATAAATAATATTTTTTATTGGCGTAGTATATAATGAAACTGTTAGTAAAATATTGGAAGAAAACACCCGTTGTTGTGAAAATGGTATTTTTATTGGTATCCGCAGTGTTACTTCATATGACTTTTTTTAGACAATCTGGTAGAGAATCGTTTGGAAACGGTCAAACCTGCTCAGGAAATCCTAAATCGTGCACATATTATTATATGACTAATTGTGGTCATTGTAAACGATTTACACCTGATTGGGATGCATTTGTTAAATCATACAAAGGACCTGTTCTATTAAAAAAGGTTGAAATGAATGACGCTGGCGACGATTTGAAAAAGTATAACATTAACGGATTTCCTACTGTTTTAATTATTGACGAAAACGGCGATTCTCAAGTATATGATGGACCTAGAACCGTTGATGGATTAATGTCTTGTTTATCCAAATAAAAATATATTTGAAAGGTAAATACAATAAATAATAATTTCAAAACAATTATTATTTATTATGACAAAAAATTGATTGTATGAATTGCAATATTATGAATGCACACTAACCATATATAATGGACAATTCATACTCCAAGCACACAACAAACATGCAGTTTGAAGAATTCTCAAAAAATATCTCGCTATTTGCAATTAATAGAATTCTAGCAATTGTCTGTCTACTATTTGTAGTTGCATCTGGGTTATTTCTAGTTGTATCTTACTGGTTATTAACCGGATCTGAATATGTAGAAGTTATTATGGATGAATTTGGGATACCTATCACGAATTTTCATATTCACGGTATTATTCAAAATGTATACCACTACATAAAGCATAAATTAGCTAATTTATTTACACAGTCACAAGAGGTTAGTATTAAGAAAGAAAAACAAAACTCCCGTCTTCAGAATGATACGAATGCTACGAATGCTACGAATGATACGAATGATGCGAATGATACGAATGCTATTGTTTATCAAGATTCTAATACTATCCATGATGACAATAGTGATATTAGTGATATTAGTGATATTATTGATGTTACGGAAGAACGAATGGGTATGATGACAGAAGACAAAATAGTACACGATTTAACAGACGACGATAAATATGATAATTCCGCATATGTTAATGATATTGTAGAAACTGCGCTCGAAGAAATTCATCATCTTATTGAACAAGAAACAATCAATTCTGACGATGATGTAGATGATTGAATAACTGACTGATATACACTATTATGATATACACATTTAAAATACGCGTTGCTCTAAATCCGTAAAAAATAAAACACAAAAATAAAACACAAAAATACAAAATACACCCACTTGACGATAAATATGTAAAATTACGACATTTTGTTTTTACACCTTCGGACATTTAAAATGGGACAAAATCCAAAAATAAAAACATCAAAAATATAAAATCAATAGTAGGAGTTTCACCTACGATGGTCTAACTTTTTCCACTTCTTCTTTGGTATTGGAAGTGGTGAAAGACGAAATTTGAAAACACGCAGGGTGTTCTTGCTTCTCTATCCAGCACTTTGTTAAGTTCATTATTTTGATTGCTGAATTAGCGTCTCTTGTCTTGAATACGGTTTGTTTGACTTGGGGTCTCACGCATCCAGAACATACTAAAAGATGAAACTGCTTGTTTCCATCGCTATGTCTGTAATAGGACAAATCATTATTACATTCACAGCATTTTTTCTTCCAATGCCTTTATTTTTTCTTCATTATCCATTACGATACTATATATAATAAAAAATATTTATATCTTTTTATTATATTTTCAAATTAGTTGTCTCATTTTTCTTAAAGAGAAACATATAGCTTATTGTAAGCAGGAACATCGTTCTTCTTAATGATTTTTGTTAGTTCTTGAATAGCCTTGCTTTTCTTTTGCCCATCTTTCATCATGTTTATCTTAGCCATGATGTTCTCCGGATGTAATGTTTCACAGATTAAGTTGTTAATCATCATCTTATCGTGTTTCTTTAAAAGCACATTGAATAGAGTTTCTCCATTGTAAGGAACGAATGTGGCATTTTCACATACATCCACGATGTCACGAGCTTTCATCATTTTACCCTTATAAAATACCGCATGTTCCATACTACAAAGAGTTTGTTGAGAAGGAACATTCTTACTGAAACTATCCTTTTCGAAACAAACAATGTGCTTCTGAAGAGGTCTGGATTGGGTAATCGCAACAATCTCTTTACCACGAATGGTATGCTTGTCAGGATTGAGCTTTTCAATAAAGATGTTGCCTTGGTCAGTTGTGACAGGTGTGCCTTTTGGGAAGCAAATCGGCACTGGGGGCGATGCATCTCTTTGATATACACGAACATGTCCTGCGTCAGAACCGGTACCGTCATTAAATATCGCACCAATCGCAAGTATCTTTCCATCTGAACTTAAAGAAACTGAATATCCTGATTGATCACCAGCAGCTTCGCCATCGATATCAATTCCTAATTGAGTCCATCCAGTAGATGCACCTGCATCTCTTTGATATACACGAACGTGCCCTGCGTCATTACCGGTACCGTCATTTTTTGTAGCACCAATCGCAACTATCTGTCCATTTGAACTTA
>Ga0206130_10001071_pt1 | contig 41635 bp, 51 predicted proteins | sample Helgoland_Spring_9_FD_148637 | JGI IMG/M metagenome (GOLD analysis project Ga0206130, IMG submission 148637) | Pelagic subsurface seawater microbial communities from Kabeltonne, Helgoland, North Sea - Helgoland_Spring_Bloom_20160512_1 | ecosystem: Environmental > Aquatic > Marine > Epipelagic ...
ATACAGGAGGAAACCCCATGAGTGGATACATCGGTAGCTTACCGACCCCTCAAGCTACCCAAGCTAGGAATAAGTTTACAGCAACTGCTGGTCAAACTTCTTTTGCTACTACTGGTTATTCGCCTCACTTCTTAGACGTGTACTTGAATGGTTCTTTCTTAAGTAATGGAACAGATTATCTAGCTGGCAATGGTTCAGACGTTGTGTTAACTGCAGGTGCATCAGCTGGTGATACATTAGAGGTTGTAGCATACACTACCTTTGAGGTAGCAGACGTATCTGGCGGAGGTATGTTCAAAGGAGACAACGGCACAGTTGGTTATCGTCCTGGAGATATATTCAGAGTCAATGATCAAGTGCTTAATGCTGATGTAACAATAAATGCTGATGAGAATGCCTCATGTACTGGTCCTTTAACAATAGAAAATGGTGTAGTTCTCACCGTCACAGCAGGGGGGAACTTGTCCATTGTCTGATATTAGAGCAAATACAATAAGCGATGCGGCTGGAACTGGTCCCATCGAATTATACAAACAGAGTGCGGCGAAGGCTTGGGCTAACTTCTTTAACACGTCTGGGGGTGGGGTTCGCAATAGTTCAAATGTGAGTAGTGTTACCGATGTTAGCGTAGGGGTAAATACTATTAATTTAAGTTCGGGCATGTCGGGGGCTTATAACGCAACATTTCATGCTATTCTTACTACAAATTATCCATCTGTGGCTGGGTCGTATGCATCAGGTCGAACCTCTACAACTTGCATGTGTAATACTTCTGACCCAAATCCTAATACTTCTTGGAGTGATGTTGACCAAATAGATGCCACAATTCACGGAGACTTAGCATGAGTGTAATCAAAGTAGATAATATTCGCATTGCGAGTGAATCCGTTAGCCGTCCCGTAACTGGTGTGGCTGCGGCTTTCCTAGCTCTTGATTATCCATCAGGTGTACCTACGGCTGGTGAGAGTTTTAACATAAATAGTTTAGTTGATACTGGTGCAGGTCTTACTAACGTAACTTATACATCAGATATGGCTAATAATAACTACGCTATTTTGATTGGTGCAAATGATAGCGACTACGGAAACAGAGCGTGTTATGTCCAAAATAATACAACAGCCAATGGTACTCGCTTAATCTTCGTTCAAGGTGCTACTGATAATACCGAAGATAACACTATGAACATGGCGTGTTTAGGAGACTTAGCATGAGTACCTTAAACGTAGCAAACATCTCCGATGGCACAGACAGCGTACCGACAGGGTATGTAGTCAAGGGTTCTGCGAAGTCTTGGGTTAATCTTTATGGTAAAGAGACACCATACATTGTAGCTAGTATGAATGTTTCCAGTTTAGTTGATGCAGGTGCTGGTAGGTACGAAATTTACTTAACGTCTAGTATGAGTTCTTCTAACGAATACGCAATTACGGCAACTAAACAGGATACAACAGTTAACACAGATTCCACTTGTTTTGATGTGATTAACAGTAGAAGTGCAGACGCGTATCAGATAATTTCCATAGAAGATGGTGTAAGCGCAGATTCAAATAACGTAAATGCTGTACAAATGGGAGAACTGGCATGACCCATGGACACCTATGGGACCGCCTAGCAGAAGCCAAGGAGCGTCTTGATCCAGTACAATCTAAGTACCGTATCATGTTTGAGAATCCTGATGACCTAGATGCACCAGCGGCTATCATGTGTCCAGATCCTAACTGGATGGCCTGTGCTTTAGCTGGGGATATACTCCCGCCGATTGAGACTTATCAACGGGATGCCTTGGTTCCAGATGGTGAACCTAAAGAGCATCCATACGCTAAACCCATTGGCCCCATGACTGAGGAAGAAGCCATTGAGTATCTTATAATGAAGGACTGTCCAACAGAAGTTTGGAGAGACTACACAGGCAACAGGAGTATCTTAAAGATTGTACCTGTCGAAGCCATACCCACTAACCGTAGCTTCCGAAATGCATGGAAGATCAAACAGGAGATAGCAGCATGACTACTTATCTAAATATCAATGGAGATGTTCGTGATACGGCTTCTCTGACACTACCGACAGACCGTACATTCCGTAATGCGTGGGTGTTTGGAGACGCAGATGTTGTTGAAGTCGATATGCCAAAGGCACAAGAGATATTCAAAGACGACCTACGGCGTGAACGTCAGCCTTTGTTAGAGGCACTGGACGTTGAGTATATGAAGGCGATGGAACGTGGTGAGGATACTGCATCTATTGTCGCACAGAAGGTAGCCCTACGAGATATTACTGACGATGCTCGAATTGCTTCTGCGACTACACCCGACCAACTTGGGGCAATGGACGTTGCTTCTCTGACAGCTTAGAGGAATATAAGTATGACGAGAGCAAGAGGAGTCGCAGACTACGGGTATTATCCACCCGTCAACAACAACATACTAATCAACCCTAGCTTCACTGTGAAGCAACGAGGGGATGTGATAGATCATGTCAAAGGCGGCTACGGGCCTGATAGGTGGAGGGTTAGAGGTTTAAATGACGTTGGCGGCACTAAGGTGGAATCTAGCACTGAAGTTGACGATGCTACTGGTATAAACAAGCTAGTAGTGAAACATCCTAGTGATGCTACAGACCCTATTAAAAGTAATGCCAACGTCCAACACCGTATAGAAGCTGTTAATCTTCAAGGTTTATATAGTAAGGAGATGACTTTCTCGTTTAGCTATTCAGACGTAGGGGGGTCAGGGATACCTAAAGTATGGATTGGTGCTTGGGATTCTTCAGACACCTTAAAAGTCTTATACGATGCAGTTCCCACCTCTTTAGGTAGCAACCGTTGGTCTTGTACGGTCACTCTATCAACTGCTGACGGAACTATTCCAGACCCTAATGAAACGGGTATGCAAGTAACAATATACCCCAACGAAGGCAACAATGCCCCCACTGAATGGAGACTATGGGAAACCAAGCTAGAGGTTGGTTCGGTAGTTACTCCGTTTATTGCTAGGCAGTATGGCGAGGAGTTGGCTCTGTGTCAGAGGTATTACTATATGATGGCAGACAAAAGGTCTGGTAGTACAAAGGGTACTTTAATAGGAACTGCTTTTAAGTATAGCAGTAGCACTTATTCATTTGCCAATTTACCTGTAGAAATGAGGTCGATACCCACTCTTGTAAAGGTATTCAACGGTCCATCAGCCTTAAGGCTTCTTATGGCTGGCAGTCCAGTTAACTTTTCTGAATTAGAGATTGACGTAGACTCAACAACTACAATGGTCAGGTTTAACTCTCTTAATTACAATGTATCGTCTGCACCAGACGGTTCTGGCGGTTGGCTGCGGATCAACGAAGATGACTCGTATGTGGCCTTGGATGCGGAGCTATAATCATGGACAATGAAACAATGAATATAACGTCAGCTACATTCGTATCCACAATGATGCCTGATGAACAGCCTAGTACAATCAAAGCCACGATAGACGGCGTTGAGATGTCAGTCCCGATGGACCCTCTCAACAGGCATTACAAAGAAATCTTACGACAGACTGAGGCTAATACTTTAACAATAGAGGAATCTTCAAATGCTTAATTTTTGTAACGATCACTGGGTCGGCTTGATGCTTGGAGCTGTGTGCGCAACATCTATTCTTTGGGGAGTGGCTTACTGGCTAGATGATTCTCCACATATTCCTGAACTAGTAGAAATCGAGGAGTGATAGTTTGTACTGTTGGATTCAAAGCGGACCACCTTGCGGCATTTGCTTAGGTTGTCATGGTTATGATCCTGCTAGCTTTTAATCTTATGAAAGACTAGAAAGTAAAAATAACCATTAAAAGTATCCGGCCCTTATAGGGGAACGAAGTGGTGAGCAAAGTTGTTTTGTCAATCTAGCTCACCATCCACATTCAAATCGCAACTGACATTGAGGAGCAAGAAATGGCTACTGAAGTAATCCCTATCGGAGAGCTAGCAACAATTGGGCTAGTCGAAGATATACCAAGCGTTGCTCTACCACCAAACGCATTCAGCGACGTTCTCAACGTGCGGTTTCTAGACGGAGCAGTCCGTAAGTTTCCTGGCGAATCGTCTGCGTTGGTCTTCAGTCCAGCAGTGAGTGATCTAATGTACGTAGCGTCGTGGAACTCTCCATCAGGTCTGCGATACGTAGTTGTCCACGGAGACGATACGACGGCGGTTGTAGATGTTTATAACGCAGAGCGTGATGCAATCGTTGCGTCGGGCAGCATGCCTAACTCAGCAATCGCTGAATGGCAGCATACAGAATTTAATGGCGGATTTCATTTCATTTTAAACAATGGAGTAACAACGCCTAGGTTTCTACAAGACAACATGGCTGACATGGCGCCTCTCCCTGGATGGGACTCATACGCTGTGTATACGCAGGAGCTCACATACATTGAAGATGGGGCTCGAAACACAGTGTCAGTGGAGGCCGCGATTGAAGATGGCTTCACTATACAGGTATCAAACATTTCAAGAGACAGTAGCGTAGCCGTTCAAACTGAAGTTGTTACAGTCTCGGTGACTAATGGATCTACGTATATGGTCTACCCAAGCCCAACGCTAGCTGGCATTGGCGAGATAAGTAACGTCACAGCAGCAGGCTACGACTTCACACCAATAGCAGGCTCAGGCGGTAACACATTTGTTCTTAGCACTGTATCTGACCCAACGTCTGACGTGACGTGTGGAGTCATTCGTGCGTTTGGCAATCTTCTTGTTGCAGGTAATTTAATTGAGAATGGAGCCCGCACACTCACAGGAACTATCAGAACATCTAACGTCGCTGCTCCGGGAAACATTCCAAAGAACTGGAATCCATTCTATCTTGGTGCTAACACAGCAGATGAATTTATCTTGTCTTCCACAGGCATCATTAAAGACATGGCAGAGCTTCAAGGCTCACTGTACGTGTACACCGATTCATCTATCCATGTCATACAGCAAACAGGTGACATAACAATACCGTTTCAGGTCTCTGCTGTTACAGCTGACTATGGGGCGCATGGAATTGATACTGTCGTAGAAGTAGACGGAAAGCACATTGTAATCAGTTACGATGATGTGTACGTATTTGGCGGACACCCCGGTAGCATTACCTCCATCGCGTCTGGCAGAGTGCGTGACTATTTTAGATCCACTCCAGGCATTAAAGTTCAGCGATACAATAAGTGGGATGAGCTGTGGTTCTGGTCACCAAACGTTTCTTTGATGTATGTTTACAATTATAGAACAGACATATGGTCGAAGCGCTCAGGAACTGCTCCTATATCACTGACAGACGTTGTCGGAGATTTGCTAATCACTGATTCAACATCTGTAAAGACTGTGGACACGGGCTTCTCTGATGTTTCTTACATTGAGAGACGCGGATTGAGTATACCATCAGACTTTGAGACGGACACAATTGCTACCGTAGCGTTCATCATCGAAGGCAACGGAAAATTGAAGACACAAATAGTTGGTAGTAACGCTCCAGGCGAGAACCGAGATCCAACTGTTGATGCGCATAGACAGATCACTACTGTTGATTTCAATATTGAATCAGATTATAAACAGGACTTGAGAGCGCAAGGTCGTTTTCTAAACTATCGCGTGACACACATTCCAGATTTGATCGATGATAAGGGCTTTGCTCTAGTCAACATGCAACTTGGAATCAATCAGGGAGGTCGGCGCTAATGGCAGTTGTCAGACCACCAATATCTGGTGTGCAAGATCTTGATAGTTGGCGAAACCAGATAACACAGCATATCAATACAAATCAAGGCTTTGGCAAAGGTAGACCCAGAGATGCGGGTGGGACAGGCGCAGGATCAGTTGGACCCCCAGGTCCCGCTGGCGCGCCGGCTCCTCACTACGCAGAGGTAACTCTATTCACTGATCCGCTTGCCGGGGCAACTCCTGCAGCACCTACTGCCACGATCACTTGGAGTACAGGCGCACTATCAAGCATTACGTCGGGTTGGTCACAGACAGCTCCAACAGTAGATCCAACTCTTCCCGAGAGTCTCTACAGTTCTAAACTTATATTCTCAGACTCTGTGGCCCCATTCGTGACAACGACTACCACCGGTTCAACTCCTATAAAGAGCTTTGATTGGACACAGTTTGACGCAATTGGCACGAACATAGTGTTTGTAAATTCAGTGGCAGACTTACCCGCTCCATCCAACTCTATAATAACTTTAAAATCTGGTGTGGCATACGTGTTCGCTACGCATGTTGATCTGAATGGAGCAAGACTCAAGACCAATGGTATCTCGTGTATACTTGGAACGTCGGTTGAGACAGCTTCAATCACTAGCACAGGTCTGTCAGCTTCGACTCCGCTGATACAGTCAAGCAACAATCTACCTATGCAGTCAATAACAATAAAAGATGTTGGCACAGGGTTTTTAATAGATGCACCGTTGAGCACCAATGGAACAGCTGACATCGAATGGTTCAATGTCAACTTCGAAAACGTCACGGCTGTAGGCACAATGAAAACTGTCGATACTTTTCTGTATGATAGTGGCACCTTCAATAATTCTCAAGGCTTACAATTCACTGGCAACGTTAGAGACGTCAGACTTACGAATTGCCGGTTTGAAGGAGATGGATCGAACGCGTCATTGATCACGGTCACTTCCACAGCTGTGATAGGAAACGAATTTGCGATTTCAGATTCTACAATTGTAGCATCAGGACTTTCAACTGGCGTTACGTTTTTCAGCAGCGCTATAATCCCAAATCAAGGTTTTGTATTATCTTCGTCAGATTTTCTAGGTGACTCGACTCATATCGCTGGTATCACTTACCTTGATGCAAGATCCAGATGGTTCAACTGCCGCGGTATCATGAACGGTGCGGTTACGTCGTCATACTACATGAAGAATAACACTACGGCTTCTGCGCTTATGGTTACATCTACACCAACTAAGATTGCTGGAGCAACGATCTCTGCACCGAGCACACAGAAGTTTACAAACACAAACAACCGTGCAACATACAATGGCGTGATCTCAAACAACTTCAAAGTGAGCGCTGTACTATCAGCGAACTCGGGGAACTCTCACGTTCTTGCGGCTTATGTTGCAAAGAACGGAGTGGTGCTACCAGAGAGTTTTAGTCTCACAACGACAAACGATAGCAGCAGAGCCGAGAGCTTCACAACACAAGCGGTCGTGGCTCTTACAGAGGGCGACTACATAGAAATATGGATAGCCAATAATTCTTCTTCTACTAATTATGTGACTGTTACAGAGCTTAACGTTATTATTGATACAATCACTTAGAATGCATATACATATATAACTCTCGGAGAAACTGACGATGCAAATATCAAACAAAGGGTTAATAGCTTTAGCTTCCCACGAAGGAATAGTTCCTGGTCCGTATAAGGATTCGGTTGGAGTTTTGACGTACGGAATTGGCCACACAAAATCTGCTGGTGATCCGGACCCTGCTAAGCTACCGAAAGGTATGCCTAATAATTTAGATGAAGAGCTTGTACGCATTCTCGATATATTCAAAAGAGATGTAGAGAAGTATGCGGCTACAGTTGATAAAGCGATAACAGTGCCGATCAGTCAAGAAGAGTTTGACGCTGCCGTAAGCTTTCATTACAACACTGGTGCAATCACGTCTGCTACGTGGGTCAAGACACTTAATAAAGGCGACCACAAAACAGCAGCTGCGCAGATCATGAACTGGAGTAGTCCTTCGGAAATCATACCGCGTCGAACAGCCGAGCAAGTACTGTTCCGAGATAGTGTGTACCCAACTTCACCCGTTAATGTGTGGCGAGTTGATAGCAACTATAAAGTCATATGGACTGTAGAGAGAAGCATCTCGCAGCAAGAAGGATTAGCTTACCTAGGAGAGTCTGATAAAGATGATGAGACTTCGCCTATCGATGACAGAGTTGACTTTGATGACTATCGCGATAAGGTCCAGACTGTTAAAGATGATGTTAGCCAAATCCAAGACGATGCGCAGAAGCTGAAGGCCGATGTGAACGCTCTAAAAAGAGATTAAAGTGAATGGACATTGATAGCGCAGACAATGAAACTACCGCTAAGTGGGGCGTTGAAAGAATATATGGTGACGCTCTCGTTCGGCGATGGTCTGAGATTGTGCCACTGATCGACGCTGCGTTACTTCATGGCTCTGGATCAGTGACTTCATACGGACTATTTATTGAGTGTCTTGCAACCGTTGCTCAATGTTGGATAGACGAAGACGAGTACGGAGATGTGAGAGGTGCCGTTATAACAAGATTTGAAGATCAGGAAGGCACGCGAATCATTGCGGTCATAGCCGCTAGCCACCCAGACTGGTTTGCTGGAGGTCATGAAACTTTAGAGCGACTTGAAGAGTTCGGGCGCAGCGAAGGTTGTCATAAAATGAATGTGTATGGAAGACGTGGTTGGCTGCGGGTGCTTGCGCCTAGAGGCTATTATGAACCATATATAACTTTAACAAAAGATCTAGGAGGTGCTTAGAAATGGGCGGAGGCGGATCGAAGAAATCGAAAACATCATCAGGAACGCCCAAGTGGGCGCGACCTTACGTAATGAAAGCTGCGGACGACGCGCAGAACCTATACGACGCTGGAGCTCTCAGTCGAGTAGCCGGTTACAACAGTGATCAACTAAGAGCGGCTCAACTCACTCGTGACTTATCAGGGCACGCAAGCTCGTACGGCCGACACGCTGATAGATTGACCTCAGCAGCGAACACACGTAACGCTAACGCAAATCGTCTTGCTCGTGCAGCAGACATCATCGCAAGAGACGCGGGAAAGGATCCAGCGTTTGCGCAGGCTCAACGCGTGTACCGAGATGCAAGCGAACAGAGCGGTATCTTTGGTGCTGGTCATTACGGCACTGTAGCAGGTCAGCTTCAACCACAGATCGATAATCAAGTGACTAGAGCTCTCGGACAACAGTCCGGTCAGTTCTCGCAGTCAGGTAATCTTGGCGGCGCTCGAGCACAAGCTGCAGCAGGAATGGCAGCTGGTCAGATCTCGTCTGACATGTCTGCCGCTGAAGTCGCAGCCCAACGGGCAAACGCGTTCACAGGTGCAGGCTCAGGCGTCGACACCGCCAACACACAGTTCTCGCAGCGTGTTGCGGGGCACGGGTTGCAGACAAACGCTTTCAACTCGCAAGGCGAAGCGTTTAACAATATGAATACTGCTGTAGGGCATCAAGGTAACGTGTTTCAAGCACGATCTCAAGCCGCTCAACAATTAGGGGCGGTCGGTCAAGACAGGCAGAACCAGCAACAAGCAGAACTGGACGCTCAGTACCAAGGCATTCAACGTATGTTTGGACTGATAAACACAAACACAGTCGGTTCTACGTCTGAAACAACTTCATCTGGAGGCAAATGATATGGCCGCAACACCACTCGCACCACCACAACTGAACCCCGCACAATACGCGCCACACGCTCAATTCAGCCCGTCTCCGACTGAGGAGATCAAACAGAAAGTACTCAGTACAGGAGCAAGCAAAGCTCTATCCAAAGCGGGTGAAGCTTTATTCCCAGGTGCGGTTGCGCCTGCGGCCGGCGGAACAGCTGCAGCACCTAGTGGTCTAGCAGGGTTACTACCCACAGGTCTCACATCTCTATTTGGTGCAGCGCCTGCCGCCGCAACAGGAGCCGCAACCACAGGAGCAGCAGGAGCTGCGGGAGCAGGTCTAGCAGGTGGCGCATTGGCAGGCGGAGCAGGCCTCATGGCTGCAGCCGCACCTATAGCGTTACCGCTCGCTGCTGGCGCGCTTGCAGGAAAAGCGTTTGGTTTGTTCAATGATGGAGGGCGCGTGCCTTCAGAGACAATGACAGCTATGCCCAGTGCGCAACAGTCGCCTCAGCGTATGACTCAACAGTCGCCTCAACATATGGCTCAACAGCCGCCTCAATACATGACCCAACAGTCGCCTCAGCATACGGCGCAACAGTCGCCTCAATACATGACTCAACAGTCGCCACAACACATGACTCAGCGGTCGCCTTATCCAATGCCTCAGAGATCCCCTCAAAACATGCAGATGCATGCGTCACCACAGATGGCTCAACAACCTGCACCTTCTCAGATGATGCAACGATCACACCCACCTCTTTCATTTAAACAGTTAGAGCAACAACAATCGTTGTCACTCAATAAACAAGCGTTCGATGCGGATGAAAGGCGTAAGAACCAATCGCATCAGATGAAAATGATGCAAGAGGAAATTAAACTCAGAGATGCAGCTGGTTTTAGAACGCCTTTGTCTGCTCCGTAGGAGACTTATATGACTAACAGACCTGTAAGCGGAGATTATCTTCAAGGTGATCCAAACACACATCCAGGAGTTCCAGTAGGCGAAGACAGAGTGCCTGCGTGGTTGGCTCCAAACGAATTTGTAGTTAACGCAGAGGCCACAGAAATGTATGGTCCTCAAATTGAAGCAATGAACAATCACGGACGTGCGGTGCAACAGCAAGCAGAAGTTCCACCACACGCGTCAAATGCTCAGTACTTCGCTGAAGGTGGATCCGTTGCTCAATCAGATATGTTCTCAGGCAATAACTGGGATCTTTACAGGTCAGCTGTTGCTTCAATAGAGTCCGCCGGCCACGACGATCCGTACTCGATTATGGGTGGTTTCAATAAACATTACGTCGGTAAGTACCAGCTTGGAAGTGATGCAATTGGGGACGCCGCTAGGTTCTTGAAAATGGAAACCGTTCCGTCTCGCGAGCAAGTACGCAAAGATCCTGCAATGCAAGAAAGATTATTCAACGCTTTTACGCAAGCGAACCACGCTTCGTTGTTAAGCAGATCTGAAAAGTATCGCAACATGGATCCGGCGGCTCAACAACGTGTACTCGGCTACGCTCATAATCAAGGCGCCGGAGGCGCAAATGAATATCTGCGTACTGGTCAAGCAGGAGTGGACGGTTGGGGAACCTCTGGATTAAAGTACTCAAACACAATTGGTAAAATTCAAGGTGATCCTTCTTGGAAACCTTCAGTTGAGGGCTTAGGCCGCACGCCTGCAGAAACAGATCAAATGCTAGAGTTCGGTGTGCCTGTTCCAGACGGCGTTCCAAATGTCGAAGCAGATAGCGATTGGCTCGATCTATCGTTCGGATCATCTGCTCCGCACCAAGCATCGTTTGCGCCAACAGTTCCTGTGTTTGTACCGACTGACGCAAGAACAAATCAATCTAATACTAGAAATCCAAACGATGCACGTTATTTCAGAGGAGGAGGCGCGGTTGAACCGTCTGAAGATGAAAAAGCGAGGATGCGTGAAAGATACTTAGCAGCTTTTAACGCGAATCGTGGTGAGACTACTGCAATCGAACAGTATAACAACAATCCTTCTTTAATAAATGAAATGCCTAACCAAGTTCCAGACATATCTAACCAGATTCAAATCCATCCGTATCAACCAGACATGTCAATGCCTCTACCTTATAGTGATCGAAGACCCACATTACCAGGCGGAATGCCTATGGTTCCACAGCAGGGCATCCCATACAATCAAACCTTGAATTTTGAACCGAGCGAGGAAGATTTATTTACTGGCAGATTTGACCAACTACACGGAGAGTATTCTCCTGCATATAGACATTATATGGGAGACCTATTCCAAAATAACTCATTAAACATGGGTCCGAACTCAGTCAGCTCTGGTGGGGTTCCTCAGGAAACGGCACAGTACCAATCACCAACTACAATTGATCCTTACGACCCCTTAGATCCTATAAAGTATGACCCCTTTCAAACTGAGATAGCACAGCAACACGGAAAAAATGGAACAGTGTTTGACACACAACCCGCTATGCCGAGAGTTGCCACGGTTCCTGAGATGGCTTCGCCCCCACTAGTTGAGGTAGCGAATCCGTTAGACGCAGTCTTCTCAGACCCTGCGTACGCAATGATGTCTGATCGCTCTGGGTTAGGTGTTCAAGGCTATTGGGATTCTTTAGATCCTGCAGTGCAAGAGCAGCATCTGAGACGAGTAGGCGCTGAACCAGCTATCTTCACAAATAAGGATGAGATAGACGTTCTGAACACTGTCGGCGCCAACAGCGGATTTGCTGCATCGCCTGAGGAGTATAACTTAGGGCCTGCGCATGGCAGCGATGGATCGCCTATGGAGTTATCTGACGCATCGACTATCGGTTTAGACGCTGGCTTCAACGTGCCAGGTGTAGATCCTTTCATCGCAAAAGACATTCCAGTAGAAATGGGTGCTAGCAACGAATATGACGTGCCAAAAGAACCCGGTTGGGAGATGCAAGCGTACGTAGATCAAGGCTTCGAGCTTGATGAAGCTCAGTACCAAGCACAACAGATGCTTGAGGAGGCAGATCGTAACCTACTAGTTGCGCCAGTCGGCACTCAGGGATACGATCATTGGACGAGCCAGCGTGAAAAGGCTTTGACGTTGCTTGGACGCTCTGAAGAGAACTCAGGCTCTCTGTACCCAAGGGCAGAAACACCTGGAACGCATGTGCTCGATGTTCACAACGAAATCAACAACGCTGAAACCGCGGTTGGTGAAGCAGTAGCAAACATTGAAACAGCGGCTAGCAGCGGCGATTATGAGGGTGTCGCTGAGAGTGAAGCAGCTCTCGCAGCAGCTCACGCAGCGTTGACAACAGCTAAGGACAAGGCTCAGGAGATAGTAAATAATAGAGAAATAAACGCGAACGAGGAAAGCAATCGACTCAACACTCAGATCCAACTGGAAGTGATGGGCTTAGACAACGCCATCGAAAATGCGACGACTGATGAGGGTAGAAACGCCTTAATCAAGGCACGTGACGATCTTGTAGAGCGCCACGAAGCTGGCACGCTTGCGCCTCCACCTCCCGCAAATGGGCTTGACTCTTTTGATATGGTGCCTGATGACTCAGTGATTGCTGCAGACACAAACAACACCACACCAATAGCAGAGGTCAAGACCAAAGTTGAGGAGGCTGGTAAAGGTGAAGAGGTTATCAGCGCAAGCTCTACCGGCGCGATGACAACAGCTGGTGAAAAGGCTATAGCTAAAGACCCTTCAACTCTTGGCAAAGCGTTTGGCTCACTTAAAAGTTTCTTCGGAGACATGTTCGACGCGACTGAACTCAAACGCATGGCGGTTCTGTATGTAGGCGCACGTGTAACAGGCGCTAGCCACGGCTCGTCTCTTGCGTTTGCAGGTAAGAGCTATCTCACGCGTATGAACGAGAGTGAAAAACTGTACAAGACTGCTGCCGCATCCGACAAATATACTAAGTCAAGTGTCGCTAAGTTCAAAACGTCGAAGGATCCAAACGATCTCGAGCTTAAGAAAGTTGCACCGAAATCGACTGGTGAATACAAGAACTGGTACACTGACGACGGCACGAAAATCGTAGCTGAAAAGATAGTTCTGCCAAATGGAGATAAAGCGTGGTTTAGTGGGGGCAGGCAGATAGATCCACTAAAACTCCACTCTGAGGAACCTGATTCAGCACACAAGGAACGTATGGTTGTTCAAGAACAAATTACTCCTCTCATCGAAGAGATGCACAAATCTCGAGGAAGAAACAAAGTGGGCGAAAGCAAGAGTGGAGTGCCACAGTACGAAGATAAACTTCGTGTAGGACCTTTACAGCTCGCAGAGCAAATGGGTCGTTGGGCTCAAGAGAACGACTTCGCAATGGAGGATATAAGCAGAAGCGCGATTCTTGACAAAGCTATGACGGACATGTACAACGATGCTGACCGTAACGTTGCGGAAATCAATAGCATTGTGCCATATCTCGAACAGAACATGTTAATGTATGAGAGCAACATGTCCCTAGAAATGTTTAGAAAAGCTAACAATAATGGCAAATCTTCCGAGCAATTAAGCCCGATGAGCATGGTTGAAATAAACGCTGCGATCATAAAAGACTTGAAGAGTGATGGCGATTACTACACCAATCAGACTGATCAAGAACTTTTATCTCAAGCGTACTCGACAGGTTGGGAAAAGTGGGACGCACTTGAAGATGATGAAAAGCGTAAGTGGGAAAAACTGAGTAGTGAGAACACCAACGGCTTTCTTGAGTACATGGAGAGTCTACTTAACTAATAACTGGAGTAATAAAATGAGTAAATTAGGATCATTAGTTCGTGAGAACTACGGCGGAGGTAGCGACGCTCCCTTCGTCTGGTCAGATGCTGATACCATTAAGACGCCTGACGGTCAACTGCATCGTCTGGAGTCTATAGATGCTCCAGAGATTGTTCGTTTTGATCAAGATGGGGTTGCCGACCCCAATAGAAAAGCTACAGCGGGCGCCAATATTGCGAGCATTGCGGCGCAGCGCGCGGCGTTAGAGAACGGGTACACTAACATTGTGCCTGTTCTCAACGAAGACGGTAGCCCAAAGATGGATGCTACAGGCTCTCGCCCCATCATTCGCCTTCACAACGCTGAAGGCAGAGACTACGCGTCGGAAGCCATTCGAAGTGGGATGTTTAAACCCACACGATTCTCTTCAGATGATGAACGCGCTTTACACGATTGGGCAGAGTTCACAGGCGCAGAGTCAGACTTTGATCAAGCGTCGGTAGCTGTGCAAAATGCTATAGCAGCAGAGACTGGCGAGCTGAGAGCTCGTCCAACAGCCATCAACGAAGAGCAGTACTCGTATGGTGGATACTCTAGCAACTTAGCGTTTCGTAAATACGATCGCACATTAAATAACAAATCTCTTAACCCTATGTCTGATTCGTGGGAGCAAGGTTGGATCGGCGCTGAAGAAGGCGCCTATGGCTTCTTAGAGCTACTCGGAGACACTACTGGAATAGAGAAGCTAGCTGAGTCTGGAGAAATCGGCGTGTATAGAGCGCGCGCTCAACAAGAAGAGTACGCCGACATACTTACGGATTGGAAAGATGTCAACGGTATAAACTCTGGTGTTAGCTACCTCGTTAACAATGCTGCAATGTCGTTGCCTTACATGGTGACAACAGCTGCGGCTGGCGTGGCAGGTGCTGCCGTAGGAGCTGTATCCGCACCTGTTCTTGGCACAGCTGTGGCGGTTGGTATTCCATCACTCGTCTACGCTGGTCAAACATGGAACGAAATGGAAGGCGAAAAGAATGCAGGTGTTGCACTAACTGCTGGCGTTATACAGGGTGCTCTTGATAGAGTAGGTGTCGGAGCTCTTGTAGGCATGAAGCCTAAGGATATGGGCTTCGCTGCCGTGAGTAAAATCATGACGTCTAAAGGTATGCCGAGAGAGGCTGCAGAGCAGTATCTAGCTGAAGCGACGAAGCAAGAGATTGCAGACGTCGTGCGCGCTTCAGGTGAAGCAGCTGTAGCGAAAGTTGCAGCTAAACAAGCAGGCGTCAACTTTCTTAAGTCAGCGTCTAGAGAGGGCGTCACCGAAGTTATGCAAGAAGCAACTGGATATGTTTCAGCTAGCATCGGCTCAGATAAAGAGTTTGAATGGGAAGAGCTGAACCAGCGGATGATAGCCGCAGCTATTGCAGGCTCTGCTTTAGGTGGTGCATTCTCCGTACCAGGTTCTGTCGTTGATGGAGCTAAATATCATGGACTCATGGGAGACACTGAGATAGCGGATCATACAACTGCTGTCAAGTCTGCCATTTGGGCTGAGCAAGAAATAAAAGAAAACGGTTATATTCCTTCAAACAAAGAGAACCTTGCTGAGATCCACGCAGAAATGAAAGCTGGAGATTTCGGTACATTAGACGAGTACTCTGATCTGTGGCGCACAGCCGAGAAAGAGAAATCAACAGCTCAGCGCGTATGGGATAAGCTCTCTAACTTACCAGCTCTGTGGCAAGGATCTACTCGTAATCTCTTTTCAGACAGTATACTAGAACGATCACGCACTGCTCGCATTGCTGCCGATCTTTTTGGCGGCAACCCAGATCGCGTGTTCTCTGGCGACAGTTTTGAAGATGCTAAGCACCACAAGGTCGCTACTTACAAGAACTTTATGACGCGCCCTGAAGAGATGTTCTATCAATTGAATGGTAATAAACCGTTTACTCAAAGCGATAAGAAACGAGTCAGTGCTAAACTGTACGACGTTATGAAAAAAGCGGTTGATAAAGATGGTAACTTTGATGCAGAGCTTGTTCCTAAAGATCTTGACAGCCGTGAAGCGTACATAAAGGTAGCAAAAGAACTCAACGCGTTGTCAGAGAAAATGTACGCTGACCAGAAGGTGCACAACCCTGAGCTTGGATACGTTAAGAACTACTTGCACACATTCAAATCGCTTGATAAACAAGCGGTTCTCAAGAAGCGCACACAGTTTCAATCACTTCTACAGTCAGAATATGGCATGACTGCTGCGGAAGCTGATCAGATTGCTGGCGCTATCGTCGACGATCCTAACGTAGGAACCGTAGAAGAAGCGTTCTCAGTTGTATCAGGAGGTATTGTACCTGGATCTCATAAGAAACGTACGCTCAACCTTGCACAGAAAGAGAAGTTCGCTGAGTTCATGGAACAAGATCTGTTTGCTAACGTATCGCACGCTACTAAAAGTGCAGCACGATACGTTGCGCACCGTGAATACATCGGTCAGAACGGTAAGGTGATAACAACCATGCTCGATAGAATGAGTAGAGAAGGTCTCTCTGCCGCTGAAATCGGACGCATTGCTTCTGGTTTAAAAGACTATCTTGATGCTGAGTCAGGTACTTATAACCGCCCCACTTCGGAGTTTGGTAAGAAGGCGGAGGCGATTCAGAAGCACGCAATGATGCTGATGACGTTTGCAGGATTACCACTTGCTGTTTTCTCTTCGTTTGTAGAAGCTGCACTCATAGCTCGTGGTGTTGATGGCGCAGGCCTTAAAGTTATAAAGTCATTCTCTAAAGACTTTGCTGAGGGCATGGTAAACTACATGAACGACTTTGCTCTCACAGCGCAAGGCAAGACAAGCTATCGTAATGATACAGCCGCTGAAGCTCGCATTCGCGATGCGGGATACTACGAGTGGGATGTGGGTGCGGCCACCACAACAGGTGTTTCTGAAGTTCATGCCAGACACGCAAACTATTACAAAGCGTTCTTCAAAGCTAATGGCTTGACTCAATGGACTGATTACACTCGAGCTCTACGAGCATCATTCGCTGGAGACTTTCTCAATGACAACATGGAGCTGATAATGAATCAGCGACGTGCAGGCACTCCTTACACTCGTGAAGTGCAAGAAGCAGAGCTCAAGCTGCGCAACCTCGGTTTAGACATTGATCGTTTTTCTCCCATCTATGAAATGGTTGGAGCTAACATTAAGCTATCTGATGAGCAACAAATGTATTACGATGATTCAGTGCGCACTCTCACGTACGGCTTCGTCAATGACGCGATTGTATTGCCTCAAGCATCCAACAGACCTTTGATGTATCAAGATCCTAGGTTTGCGCTGTTCATGCAGTTCCAAGGTTTCATTTCAACCTTCACTACTAAGGTTCTTCCAAAACTTTGGCGTGACGCGTTTGGAAACTCTACTCCAACAATGATGTATTCAGCGTGGGCTACAATGATGACTATGATCATGCTAGCTTTCGTGTCGCAGGCAATGAAAGACTGGATTAAGTACGATACGTTTGACGAAGGAGACGATGAGTATCCCTCAAAGACCGCAGGCAACCCGTATCTTAACACGCCAGAGTATATACGTCGTGGCGTGCTTTCGACAGGTCTGCTTGGAATCAGTGAACGCGCAATCAATACTGTGTTTCCTCTGTACGCGCAACGTAGCGACAACCCAGGAGACTGGCTGTACAATCAAGCGGTAGGCGAAAGCCCTGCGCTTGGCTATGTACAGAGAGTTGCGGGTGCTTCGTATGCCCTCGCGTCTGGAGACGTCGGCAAAGGAGTAGAGCAAGGGCTGAAGGCAGCACCTGTCTTTGGACCGTTCAACCTCGCAAATAGAAAGATTGGCAACTATGCTTCGGATTGGAACTTTAATGGAGAATAATTATGGGAAAATTTAACACTAACGCAGGCTCAGGCAAGACTAGCAAGCTGCGTCAGCTGATGTCCCGACCCGAATCAGGAGTTACGTTACCTGTCGAACCGGTCGTCGATGCGGTCGGTGAAGTCGCACCGATCACACAAACCGGAGAGATGGCTGCAGCCGCCCCAGCACGCGACAATCCTGTGCTCAACGCGCCTGCAATAACAGAAGATTACAGTTCGTTCAATCGATCAGCGATGGATCCGTCTGTTAATCTGAGGCGATCAGAGGATCTGCCTTTGCCTCCTGAAGAAGTGAGTGTAGAGCAGCAGGATATGCTTGACTATCAAGCGCAAGATCGCAATAGAGTTGCTAATCTCAGAGACAGAGCGGTTGCTCCAGAGCCTGTTGTACTGAATCGTCAAGCGGTCGCATCCGGCATAGTTGATGGAGGTATCTTTAACCGTGCAAATCAGATGGCGGACTCCGCAAAGACAGGTACCCTCGTGCCTCCACAGTCTCTGCGAAACACCGCTGGATTTCCATTAGCTGAGGAAGGTGCGTCAGGTGTAGAAATCGCAGATGCGATAGCGGCCACGCGGGAGGGATCGGTTCAAGCTGCTTTCAATCGAGTCGGCGCTATAGACAATACTGATCCACGCAATCCAGTAATAGATCTTGATATGATCAAAGCAGGTTCTATTGTTACTGAGCACATGCTCATGACGCTATCTGAAGGTGACACAAATCTAGGCATTGATACTGTACCTGATCCTGTGAGTGATGCGCAAGGCATCACGGAATCAGCGGTTGCGTCTTCTGATATGTTCACAGAAAGAGACACCAGCAATCCCAAAGGATTTAAACGTGTGGCTAAGCAGCAAGGTAACGCGCACATCGGGCAACAAATCGCTCTCGAGTATCAACGCTTAACAGGTAACGAAGTGCCTACAAAGATACCTACAAAAGAAGCAGAAACTCTTGGCGACACATTTAAAACTATGTGGGCGATTCAAAATCCTAACCTAGTTAAAGTAACTAAAGATCCAATAACTCTACAGAATTACTATGAGTTTACTCCACAAGGTGAAGATGTTATCGCTCAAGGCGTCGACACGCGTCGTAGATTGTTCCCATCTAAAAACGTTCAACCAGCTAAGACTCCGCCACCGAGAGGAAATCTTGTGGGCGATGTTGGTGACAACCAAGTGAAGAAAGTTCAAGGCCAAGTTGGTAAACAATCATTTGGTAAAGTTCTTGAACAATCGATGGTCAATCTTTCTACAATCCCGCATGTCGTTGATTCACAACGTCTTCGCATTATCTACGCCACAGCGCTTCCTGTTTTGCAATCTGGTGATTACACTCGCGTGTCAGCTACGATGCACAGCATAGGCCCAAGCAAACTGAAATCTTATGAAGCAAAACATGGACCAGATATTGCGATGATTGAAATAGAGAAAGCTGCAGATAAGTTAGCTCAGTCTATCCAAGCTCTCGCGCAGGAGTCTGAGGGAGCCAACTACCTGACGTACGCCATTCAAGGATTTCAAGGTCGCATCTCACCACAGCAGTCTAAGTTTAATCCTGTGTCTTCGAAGACTGTGAGGATGGCAACTCGTAACGCCGTCCCATCTCCAGCAAAGCCTGGATCTCGTGTTGAATACAATCTCAAGCAGATGTACGCTGGCGCGTTAGTTCCAGGAGCCGATGGTGTATTGCCGGCTGAGCGTGAAATTAAGTTTGAAGCGTACGCCAGTAAGCTTGAAGCGTGGGGAGATCGCCTAGCGGTTGCGCTAGAGATGACAGACGCAGAATCAAAGGCCATCACAGGCGCTATTCAATCTGGCATGCCCTTGACTGACCCTGCGTTCCCTCTGATAAAACCTTTAAATCTTGACGTTGAAGCAGATGCAGAACTTATCCAGAGCATTCTTGAAAAAGGTGAGGATGGACCAGCGTATGTGGACGGTCTCATGGACGCCGCTAAGTATCTAAAAGCTCGTCGGGCCAAGCAAACATACTACTCTTATTTCAATGGTTACATTGACGGTAAGACGAACGGTATCGCGTCTAATGGTATTCAGATGGGTAATACAGAAACTGCGTATCGCACTGGTGTTCTGCGCGCTAGCAAGACTGATTACTTAGATGATGGTGATGTGCGCGACGCGTTGAGGCAAAGTCTTCTTCATGCAATTGATAACGATGGATTCGATGGAAGCATAGGTAACATCGCCTCTGAGTTAGATGCAGTGGCCACGGCAGTATTCTCACATCGTGAGATGTTGAAAGAAACAACTATGGTCTTCGCATACGGTATGGACGCAAGGCATATGCACTTCAGTTTAGATGCCACGTTTGATTTGTTAGAAACAGATCCAAGTCTTATCAAAGATGAGGCAACGCGAGTTAAGTTTGTGTCCAGTTCAGACGCCGTTAGAAAAGCTTTAACTGATCCAACAACAGGCACTACGGTTGGTAGAACGCTCTTAACAATGTTCAAGCCGCAGCTTGAGTCGGTCATATCGCCTGAAGCATTAGCCGCTCGTTCTATCATGCGAGCATCATCTGTTATGTTTGCATCTATGAACGCGCTCATGACTATGACTGGACCTACCGGTAACGACCTACACTTCGGACGAGATACGCAGATACCTGGCGAAGCCACTGAGACTAAGTATCGAATTACGGGGGACAAAGTTCAAGGTGGATCTCGAGAGTTCACTTCGTACCATCAGCAATCTGAGCCAACAGCAATGGCTCCAAAGAAAAAGGCGGATGGTGCAGTGATATACGGTGGGCACGCCTATGGAGGGTCTGTTGTAGGCCCTGTGCAAGCTCTTGATGCAGCCACCGTAGCTCTATCAACTACTGGAAAGACTTGGAACAGATTGAAGCAAGCCAGTGGTGGGAACCCATACACTCTAACTATCTACGATGCTTTCAAGACTGATGCAATGGGCTATGACGTCATTCTTGAGGATGTTAATAAGAATTGGTTAGACGTCTCTATGGAGTGGTCTTATCTTGAAGCTAATCAGAAGTCACTGCAAGATACAACTGCTAAGTGGAAAAAGGAGATTGCAAAGCGAGATCCTGAGTCTCCAGTCTCTGAGAACGAAGCTGCGTTCTTGAGATGGATAATGAAGGAACATGATGATGGTACTGGAAAATTTACCATGCCTAACTTTGAATCACGAGTTGTTAACGGAGGAGCGTTTGACAAACGTGGTATAAAAGCGAGTGAGGCAACTTCAGATTTCCAAGAAGCTATGCGAAAAGTTGGGTACGATTGGATGTCTCCTCCTGAGGAGGTTACAGTTTTACAACTGCGTACTTTTGTAGATCAAATAGGAAGCCTGCTTGCTGTTCCTAGTAGACTAGATCGAATCATTAAGTACACCAACAAGCAGAAGCAGCAGCTACGTAAAGAGATCTTGGCTAAGGGGCATAAACATCCATCAGGTCGAGTCACTGCGTTGCAGTACTATGCGCATTAAACGTTAACAAAAAAAATAAGGCGAACCTAAGAGAGACCATTACGGTTTCTCAAGGTTCGCCTTTTTTTTTATTCGATCTAGTTAATCATTTCAGTAGACCGTTCGCAGCAAGCAATCGCTTGATGCCTGTCGAATGAGTGTCTCTTATCTTGTTAGCTTCACTCTCTTCCATTCCAGCGTCTATGTTCTGTCTGAATGCTTCGTCTAGCATAGCGTCATTGAGCCCTGGAGTGTACGCCAAGTCAGCGTTCAGTCCAAATGTCTCAACGTACTCCATGTCGTCAATGGTTGCTCCTCTCAGAGCCATTATGTTGTAGTTAGTCTTATCAGCAGAAGAAGTATTTGCTGTCATCTATGTCTCCCACGTTGAGCTTACCTATCGCAGGTTGCTCTACGCTATCCGTGTTGTTGGTTACTTGCTGTCGTATGGTGTCAAAGAAGTTATCACTTGAATACATATCTATGAATACCTCTTTGGTTCTCTGAAGTAAAACATCTACATCAGATGCATGAGTGGCAAAGCTGTCATGCACAGCTCCGAACGTGCCGTCCCATTCAGCTATCACAAGGGCCATGTGTGCTGCATCCATCGAGTGGATAAAGTTAGGGGATATACCAGACATAAAACCTCTTATATTAGGTCTATCTGTGGGCGTTTTCAGTACATGCTTTACATCCTTGCCATTCAATCTAGCTCTTGCCTTGAAGTCTACAGTTGTGAAGTTCTCATAGCGCGCAACGAAGCCTGATGGAGTTGTCCACTCTATCACGCTTTCACCGTTGCCGTATGTCAGTTCGTATGAGAAACTTTGAATAGCGATGGATGTATCATTCAATTCTATCAACTCATCTTCAGACAGCAGCTTCTGACTTAACAATTCTCTGCGTCTAGCTTTCAACTCGTTGAACTCTTTGCGTGAACCACCGACTAACTCGTGTTTTCCTATTTGAAATTGAGCTAGTTCCTGTAAGTAAGACATTGTCTGCAAAGGCCCTGGACACACAGCATCGATTGCCTTAACTAGTAGCAAAGCTAACTTGTCACAATCCTTACGAGTTATCCCGTACGCGTCAGTGAACTCTTCAGCTCGAACATCGAAGTACATGTTCTCTGCTATCTTACCGGCTCCTGCTGAGTAGGCTCTCGTCATGCTGCCTCTCTTACTGATGCCTTTTCTTATGTGTTTCATAGGCATTCTCTGAAGCAATGAAGACAGACGCTTATCAGTTGCTGCTAGCTCTATCAGCTTCTTTGCAGTTTGAACGTAGAAGTCTTTCTGAATCACTGTAGGAATCAGACCCACAAGTTCGCCAGTTAGAGTGTCTTTGCTTATAGCACCTAAGTGCTGCCACATTTATGTTCGAGCAAGGTCGTTAGGCTTACTCCGGTTCTTACAGTTGTCTCCATGCCATCTTGAGAAGGCCGATCCCTTGTTGTTCTCTATAAGGGACGTATGTCAACCATTGTTAGTAGGTTTGTAAGAACCTGCTGCATGTTACCATGCAGATCAGACTATATCATCACTCTAACTAAAGAGTGCCTTGCGCTTCCACTCACTTGAGTGTACTTCCTTTCGGAATAGTCGTTGAACGTTCCTCTGTTAGGAGGCTTCGCTGCTGATTGCCCTCAACTTAATGGTAGGGGTTCCCAGTCAATTCACAAGGTTTTATAACGGCTAGCAATTAACCGTTGTTCGAACCATCGATAGCTACAGGAAGTTGAGTTAACCCTGTCTCCTGCACAAATCTCCACTCATAGCAGCTCGCTAAGAACATGTAAGGCTTCTCAGCTCTCAGATCTAGCTCGCCTTGAAGGATCTTGTCCCAGTGGTTCGTAGTCCAGTTCGCTCTATCGTTGAGTGTCATCTTGTCTACCGAGATGTCTTCCAAGCCCTCTTCTAAGAGGTGCGCGCGATAGTCTTGCTCACACCACTCAGGAATATCATCAAGAGCGTAGTGTTGGTTGTAGCAGGCGGCGGTATGAACCGCTAACCAGAACTGGCCGGCATCGTCAATAGGCTTAGCGTCTGCAAATAGAAGCAAACCCTTTGCCATGTCACAACTTTGATAGTTTAAAAACGGCTCTGTGTTATAGATTCGTCCACGGTAGTCTGCTTCAAAAGTCTGATAGAACGAATCCCAATCTTTGAGGACTTCTGCCTTTGACTTTATAAACTTATACTCGATGACCTTGCTGCGCCGTCTCTGTTCTTTAGCATCATTCTCGTGAGGTTCAGACGGTGGAGCTACTATCTTATCAATGATCGCATGATTGATCGTCCAGCGTACATTCTGTAGCTTCTCTATCGCTACCACGTAAGGTGCGTCGGCATCGTACAAGAAGTCATGCATTTTATGAGCGTTCTTAGTGACGGCTTGTGGCTCTTTGAAGCTGCCTAATATAGTTTCTTTCACTAACTCCAACGGTATATCGGCAAGCTCTTCCCACTTCGGAGTTGCTTTGAGAATATAAGACTCATCACGCCGTGTTGGTGGAATGAGTTCAGCAAAGCCATGGTACACAAAGCCTTCGATAAACAGGTCACCAATTGTAAGCTGATGCTCTGTCTTCACAGGTTCTCGACTGATAAGTCTTGCGACCGCTTTACCTATCACCATTGATGTTGCCGTCAGTCCTGCTTCACCTGGAAGATAGTCGCTTGATGTTCGTGTGAATTGGGATTGAATAATCTGGAATGAAACTGCGACTAGCTTCTCCAACTTGTCTTCCCAACCGTGGTGAGTTTTAACGAGCACACCACCCCTGTTTGCCTTCTGGTTATTTAGATTAACGCGAGAGACTTTGCGGTTCAGGTACTCGATCACTTGATTTATTGCATACAAATTCAAGTCCCCTTATAATTTATATTTGTGCAAGGCATAGCTCTTGTTATGAGAGCTACGCCACTGTGTTAGTAGTTATAGATCGACCGCTTCAAACTCCAATTCAACGGCGTCAGTCAGTCGAGTAGTACTTGGATCGTAGGTTGCTGCGCCTGCGTCACCAGTCCTGCCTGTGAAACGTGATTTGAGTACACGAAATTTAATTGTGTTCCGTGTTGTTTCATCTTCAGCAATTAAGTTACGAGCAAAAGCAATGATGTCGAACGAGATTTGTTTGATTGAACCACTGCCTTTGATGTCGTCGATAGACGCAAGATGGCCTTCCTCGAACGATTTACCGTCTTGTGCTTTGCGCAAGTGAGATATTAGACCAAGCCATACGTTATGTCTCTTCACTACTTTGAGCAGGTCTGACATGATCTTATCGATCGCTTCGTTACCTGACAGACCTTTGCTTCCTTCAGATACAGCTATCGTTATGTGGTCTAGTACAAGATATTTGCAACCCATGAGGCACATGTACTCGATCTTATCAATCAGAGAGCTATCTCCCACTGAACCTTGGTGATCGAGCAGCACGAGCCGTTCATCACCGAACACTTTATCGAAGCCTGCTTTGAGATCCTTCTCGTCAAGTGGTGGAGGATCAGACACAGATTTCTTAAGTGACATAGAGATGAATTTCTCTGCTGTATCACCAATGCTTTCCTCGAGACTGATGAGGCCGATGCGGCTGTCAGTAGTGTCAAGTAAATCTAAAGCAATCTCTTTGATCACTGTTGACTTACCTGAGCCAGTGCCACTCGTAAATAGAGTGATCTCGCCGTATCTCATGCCATCCAGTTTGTCGTTGAGACCTTGCAAGCACGATGGATATGGTATTGATTTGATCTCTTGACGAGATTTGAAGTGTTCCCACACAGCATCACCTGAAACGATGTCAGCAGGTGACCACTCTTTTGCATCCCATATCGCACGAAGAATAGAAGTCTTACCGTGCTTAAGATAAGACTCGTTAGCGTCTTTCTCTGGCAGTGTAGCAACGTATGCTTTGCCTGTCTTGATGATCTTAGCGATTGTGTCTGTTGCCTTTTCGCCAGCATCATCGTTATCCATCATCAGTATTACTTTTTCAAAGCCATTTATCCAGTCACGTTGCCGCAGCACAGCGTTAGTGTCGCTTGCACTTGGAACACCTACGACAGGATAGATAACGCCTTTGTAGTCCTTGAATGCTTGTGCTACAGACATAACATCTATTTCACCTTCGCAGATTACTAACGTTCTGCCACCAGAAAACTTAGACTGACCGAACATTTCCACAGACTTGAAGTCACCGCTGACAGCAAACGATTTTGGTAGCCTGCGTTCTTTGTATGCGACTGTAACTCCCTTCTTAGTGTATGGGTAATAGTGTGATTGTGGCTTACGGTTCTCATCGAATCCCATCTTGACGTCGAAGAAGTCGACTACCTCCTTAGTAATACCACGACTACTAAGAGCGTGACCACTAAGATCGTGTATGTGGGTGAGGTTAGTAGCTGAAGTATAGGGGGTAGGTCCATAGTCTTTCATCTTATCTCTTTCTAGTTTAGGTTGAACTGTTCTCGAACATGAGAAGCAGTGGGTGTGTCCATCTTCGTATAAGTGGTTTGCGTCTGAGCTTCCACAACTATCGCAGGGGACTTTCATTCGTACTCTCTTTCTTCCTTAAGTTGGATGTTGTTTACTTGGTTTGTCCAGTGGTCGTCACCTATCATGTAGGATCTATCACTCGGCGGTATGAACTTAATAGCTCCTATCTGCTTGTTGTAGAAGCGTGGAGTTACGTTATCACTGAGTTTGTCAGTCAGTACATTGAGCTTGTGTTGTAAGTTACACTCTACGTATGTGAGCCAGCCTTTTGTTTCACAGTTTATGATCATTACAAATTCAAAGTTTGCTTTGCCATGTTCTTCAAACGCTTCGTTCAGCCATCTGCTCGATCCGGTGTAGAACTCCCACTTGTTAGGAGTTTTAAACTTCTTTCTTCGAGTTTTACCAGGAACAATCTTCGATCGCTCTGACCAATATGCCTTTTTCCCTACGTATAACTGTTCGGTTACCGTATTGCGAACCAAGTATATGAACCCGTGATTCTTATCTGGATCAGGAGCTATTCCCTTCCAATGATGATTGCTCATTTCTTACAGCCTCACGTTGTTTGAACTTATCTCTGACTTCTTCGTACTCATCCCAGCTCTTCAACATTCTCAACAACGTGTAGTTTGTGTCAAGGTTGGATGCTTTGTGAGCACGATACGCAGCGCGCACACGACTCCAACGACGTTTCATCGGCACGTCTTTCAGTATCATAGCAGCTTTCTTAGGGCCAACGCCTTTAATACCTTTGATGTTGTCTGCCGTGTCACCAACTAAGCATTGAAGCATCAGTAGTAGATTGGCTTCGTCTTCATCGATGTGTCGTGGTGGCTCTTTCTTAACAAAGTTGTAGTGCCAGCCTGGAATCTGCAGTAGATCTTTATCGATAGCTACAATGATTGGCTCTCTACCAGAGTCCATCATCTCGTAAGCCCAGATACTGACTAGATCGTCTGCTTCCATGTCGTCTGCTTCGATTGCATTGTACTCTTTGATCATGTGCTGACGGCCATACTCGACCGCAGCTTTGATCTTAGGGTCCAACGACTTGCGCTGCCCTTTGTACGATGAATCTACATTGTTTCTGAAGTTACCGTTGCCTTTCACTGCACACAGATAATCATTCACTCCACAGTTTCTTTTGATTTCGTTCATAGTGTATTTGATACCCTTGCGAATATCTTTCTGACGCTGAGTGCTGCACGCTATACGGAAGTACAAACTATCTGCGTCGATCAGTAGTATATCTTGAAACATTATGTTTCCTTTCTAATCGTATTTCTTAGAGTAGTGGTCTGCGTGGTACTTTCGTTCTTTAGTTCCTGCAAACCCCTTGATGTTTAAATGGGTGGCGAGTCGATCACCAAACTGAGAAAAGTCAGTGTTCTCTTGTTCTATTTTACGAAAACATAGCTTGCAAATAGGTTGCACTTTGTTTTTAATAGTGAACTTGTATTCCGGTTCACCACAAATCTCGCAAGGTGTAGAGTCTTGCCGCAGTTTGCTTCTATGTTTCCACGCTGACTTCTTCTTTGCGCGTTCTAGATCCCAATCCATTAGTAGTCAACTCCTCATGTTGCTTAATCGAGGGTTTGTGGCCTCTGGTCAGTGAACTTCGGAGTAGTTGTTCCCGAAAGATGGGTCACCGCCTCCCATACATGCAACTCCGAACCATTTAGGAGCTTCAGCGAACGATTCTTTTAGGATCTGGCCTACACGGACTGCATCATCAGGATGAGCGGCCCAAGCTGACTCGTCATGGTACATTAGACGTGGCTCTGCTCGCAAGCCTTCTTCTTTTATCTTATGCATCTGGTAAGACACTGCTGCTTTGCATGTGATTGCCTCAGCTGATTGAAGAAGATAGTTAAGTGCTTGGTGGTCTGATGGAATGAATACAGTTCTACCGTCTAAGCCAGGAACTTTACCTTCACCTGATGAGAACTTAGTGCGCTTCCATAGCTTTGTGAGCTTGTCTTTCAACTCTTGTAAGCCTTTGATGCCTTTAGCAAAGTCGACTCGAGATTTAGCACCGACCGAAGCGTTTGCTTTACCAGTCAGTACTTGACCTAGCTTCGCATCACCAGCTCCGAAGAGGTACGCATACAAATAAGACTTCGCAACAGGACGGGAAGAGCCTAGAGCGTCAGCGTTACGTTGGTGCTGATCGCCAAATATAACTTCCTCAGTGAAGGCTTCATTACGCACGTAGTGGCACAGACCTCGCAGCTGGTTACCACTTGAATCAGCTCCCACAATTATGGTGCCTTCATCTGCGATGAGCAACTCACGTATTTCTCTACCCCACTCTGCGTTCACGGCAGGCAAGTTAACAATGACTTCGTGACGAGCACGGAATGTTGGTGTGCCACATGTCCACATGTTACCGTGAAGGCGTCCATCAACAAGCTTGTCTACCCAACCTTCGATGACCGCTTTCCTGGACCTAAGGGTGTAGTACTCGTCGATGAGCTTACCGTCTTCGCCGAACGCTGTAAGGGAGGTACTCGTAAGCTTTGGGCCTGTCGTGACCCACTCAAATCCGATTTTCTTTCTCTGGTATTCGTCTGGTTTCCAACCGTTTTCGAGAAGCCATTCTTTAACGAGCTCTGTTGATCCCAAATCGATCTGTTCTTCTCGCGTTCTTTGGAAGGTTTCTTCAGGTTGAATAAGGTGAGTATCGCTTGGCTTAACTTCATGCCCGAAGTACTCCGTTAATTGATTGACGGTGTGATGATTGAAGTCACCGTTCTTTTTGTACTTAGGATTGCGTGGCTCTTTATCAATGTATACAGTTTTCATACCGAGCTTCGGCTCTAGGGTTGCCTTGATAGTCTGCATACGATCGTGCATGCGTTCAAGGGTTGCCGTTGCTTTCTCTGAGTCAAAGTTCCAGCCCTTCTTTCGTACTACCGCATTGAAGATAGCTACGTCGTGCTCGACTTGTAGCCCGCGTTTTATCTTTGGGTTGCGCTCATAAATCGCTGCATATTCTTTGAGCAGTTCATTGTAGACCGCTACGTTTACCATGACGTCTTGCACACAGTACCTCAGCATTTCACGGCTATACTTATCCCACTCGTTGAAAGTTATCTTTGAGTTACCTAAGTGCTCACCCCAACCGGCTAAACCGTGGCGGTGGGTTCGCTTGTAGCTGAGTACTTGAGACATCACAAACGTATCGTGGCATCGGTTGTTGTTCAGATCGACATCGTAGAGATCGTTGATCACGCGGTTATCGAATCCGATTATGTTATGGCCGATCAATAGTTCAGCGTTTTTGAGAAGACGTACACCATCTTCAATAGATCCGTGAAGGTTATCATGGTCTGAGAATTTGTACGTCACTTTAGTGTCGATGTTGTATGCAACGATACACCAGATTACACTGGGATCTAATCCGTCACACTCTAAATCATAAACGAGTTTCATCTTATTTCTTTCTATGTTTGCGTTACATTATTGATTACTGAGTCCTGACCGTATGTCTACGTAGTGGCCACCAGCTTGCTTGTACGAGGCTTTGATGTTGTCTGCAACTTGGTCATATGTCATAGCGCCTACAAATTGCACAGTGACTTCATCACCAGGTTCTAGTGGTCGCTTCGGACGTTCAACCCACTCATAAAAGTGGTACTCGTCGATAATCTTTCGTTGCCGAATGATGTTCACAATGCGGCGAGGGCTTATGTTCCAGTACTTTTGAACAAACTTTAGATCTACGTTCTTGCCGTCGATCACAGCATCAGTTTCCCAACCTTCAGCAGCACTCCACTCACCGTTAGCAATGAATGTGTGCTCGACTATTTCACAGTCTAAGTCCATCCAGAACTTTCTATCGGTTCGACCAGTTTGGTTATACAGTTTTGAGTTAGCTGCTCGTTGTTCAATGAACTCATCAGTTACTTTAATGGTAATTTCCACGTTAATTCCTTTCAGATTCTTTGTAATCATAACTCATCTCGAGATACTCGACGAGTTCCTTCATGGATTCGCTGTACGTGTCAAGTGATGATTGTTTTCTACGGTCTAGTGAGTTGCGCATCTTGTTTATTGCATTCAGTTGTTTCTCGTTATCGGTAAACTTAGAACGCCATCTTGTTTCTATCAGCGCGTAACGATCTTCTAGATCCTTCAGCTCCTTATCGTTCATTGATAATCCTTTCTACTTTAAGGGAGCTCACTCTTAGGCGAGTGACCTCTTTATAGCGCACGCTCGCAAGAGCGGGCGTTAGAGCGGTGTTAAGCGCTTTACTGTAGCTTAGCCCAATTATATAGGGTATGGCTCTCAGAAGCGATCTCTCGGCCTCTAAGAGCCATTAGCGAGTAATCAAGTGATGTCTACTAGCTCACAGACATCTCCTGAGCAGGCCAGCGTTTGACTTCCTGCAGTGTTGTCCTCACTTTCGTACTGTGATAGGTTTTCCCATTCAATGCTGTCAGGCATTATCGCGTACATTTCAAGGTACTCTTCTTCTGTGCACTCTTGGTAAGGTGCCTGCTGGTACGTGTGTTCGCTGTAGGGTAAGAAAGAAACACCTGACATCTCATCGAAATGTTTGTATACAAAAGCACCGACTTCAATCCACTCGTCTGACTTGACGTTGATTGTAACCGAAGGCTTATGCTCACACCAATGTCTCTGGTAAGCTAACCACATTTGCAGCTGCTCAATTGCTGAAGTGTCAGCAGTGACTACGGCTTTGTTTGGTGACTTCATAGGGAAGCTGAACACAACAGTTTGATCTGGCTTCATTACGCAAGGTTCTGATGGGATCCCCTGGTCTTTCATGAACTGTGTTAGTGGATCTTTAATGTCTCCACGCACTGTTCTTATGTAGAAAGGGCTGTGGCGGGCATGTATTCCCGAAGCTGAGTCAACAAGCTGCGATACCGTTCCAGATGGTTTCACAGCGCAACAGGCTGTGCTTTGCGGTATGCCAAGACGCTTTGCCCACTTAGCGTTGGTGTTGATTACCACATCTCTTACGTGCTCCAACATCTTATCTAACCCTTTGTTTTTCAATGTAGTCAAGGGGTTATCCATAATGCCTGTCATTGAAACACCTAATAAGCTTTCTTCTTCAGTGTTCGTCTTCCATATCTTACGAAGGTAAGGGAACTTAGTTTGTGTTGCTTGTATTGTACCAATAATAGCAGCGATCTCAGCCTTGCGGACAAGATCATCCACGGTATCCGTAGCACGTACTACGATTTCGCTTAGATTCATTTATGTTCACTAGTAGACGCTAGTTACTAGCGGTAGCATGTTATAGCCCAATCAGCAAACTTAAGCAGCTCCTCTGGAGAGGCACCACCTTTCACCATGTTTGCACGGTGAGAGACAACCATTACATTGCCTTCACGATTCATTTTCATTCTATAACTTCTTTCTCCTGCACGTTTCCGTACAGATCAGACTATATCATCACCCTAAGTTAATAGGGGCAGGGCGCTTCCACTCGCTTGAGTGTATGGACTTCATATACTGTTCTAGTATGTATGTCCTAGTCGTTGAACCTTCAGGGGCTTCCCAGCCCTAGCTTGGCTGCTGATTACCATATGTTTCCACGTAGGCTTCCCAGCAATTCACCCTGTTTTACTTCTGCTATCTATTAACAGAATTGGTATGGTCGAAGTATTATTTCACTGCCTCACACTGTGGGGATGTAGTAGCTTACCCACTGTGCGCTGGACTATCGCATCAGCCTTTCGGCCGCCTCTTCGCTTAGTCTCTCACGCTGGCTTTACCCTTGCGCCCTGTCGCTCTGCTACGAGCTTCCAAGTCAATCAGAAGAAGTTTTAAATCCGCACAATTAAACGCTTACGGATTGGTACCAAATTCATAGGATGCGTCACGCCTCCCATTCTTGGCTGCTTGTTTCTTTGAAGCCTCACGGTTGAATATACCGCGCTCTCCAGAACCACTCTCGACTAGTGCCATCCATTCACGCATGAACGATACGCTGTCGGGTTTCTCAGTGTACGCGACTGAGTTGTTTGCTAGAGCTCGTTGTGGATTAGTTTCCCACCAAGCACCAGACTTAGCGTGACGCATGCGATCATCTGATAAGTTAGATAGACTGATCATAGCTGAGCGCCTAACGCCACCTACAACAACAACTTCTCCAATCTTACACATTATATCGTGAACTTCTAATGAGGACAGTCTGCGGCCTTTAGCGCTTTCAAACACTCGTGTGACGAAAGTGAATAAATCGACCAGTGGTGCTGGACCGCTGGCGCGACCACCAAATGATTTCAATCGAGCACCAGCGGGTCTAACCTTGGACATATCCCACTTTGGTTTCTCACCGGTGTATAGTAGTGCAATGACCTGACGGAGTGCTTTCGCCCAACCTTCTTTGCTGTCTTTAACAATTACCGTTGTGTCACTCTCAAACATTTCGTCTGGGATTTCAGGAAGCTTTGTAACAAATTGACGCTCCACGGAGAACCCCACTCCCGTACCACACAGTAGAATGAACATAGCTTCATCAAAAGCTTTAGGATCATCGATGGGTAAGTAAGAGCAGTTAAACCCAGCAGTGTTATCACGTGACAAGGCGGTTCCTGCGGACATCATTGCTCGCATTGACGGAAGAACCTCAAGAGATAAGATAGCGTTTTCAATTTTATCATACGTTTTCTTATCTTGGGCGTGCGGCTTGATAACGTTAATCATGTAACGATCAACTGTTTCCGCCCAGGTCTCGCGTCTGCCTTCTTCGTCTAGCCACCGCGCGTAACGTGAGGTCGCAATGAACTGCTGGTAGTCCGTCCCAAGGTGGTTGTTAGAGGTTACGTTAGTTTTCATTAGCATCTCCTTAGTGTGTTTTAATTGCTTAGCATTTCAGGCAAATTGCCGTGGTTGTTTCTGTGTGATGGCGCTCGCCAGTTATCAGGCTTTATTAGATCTGGCAGCCCTAACTTATTAGGACGTCCTGGTTTTACGCCAACTTCTTTGGACATGTTTGCTTCGTGAACTTTAGTCCACGCTTCATTCACGTCGACTCCAGACATTTCCAATGTGCCTACAGCGATGACTACGAGATCTATCAAGCCGTCTACCAGTTCTTCTGGGTCACCTTGGAGGTATGCATCCATCGTCTCTGAGAACTCTTCTGTTAGCATTCTCATGCGTAGCTTCATCAATTCATTGAGTTTATCTGGGTTTGATTCAAGCCAATTTCTCAGCTTGAACTTTATGTGCATGTCTTCTACGTCTGTGATTATGTTATTTATCATCGTTATTCCTCATCCATGAACCCATCATAGCAGCATAATTCACAAGATCGATTACACTGTCTTCCGCTGATTCGAAATTTGTATCAGATCTATCGTCACGTTCCATGATAGAACGAATGCGATTTACTTTTGTAATAATCATGTGCATATAACTTTCATAACCAAATGGAAAGTACTGCTCTTCTGATATTTGCCCGCCTTGATAATCGGCAGACTTCTTTCTTTTCAGCTCAATTGCTTCTTCCATGAAGTCAATCGCTGTTATCTTCTGTTCGAGCATTTTATTCATTATTCCTTTCATATGAAATACAAAATGTATCCGTCCCTTATAGAGGAACGGGGGCTGGGTTTTGCTAAGATGTAGCCTTAGACTTTTCTTCTTAATGCGCACGCTCGCAAGAGCGGGCGTTCTTCCTCTCCCTTAAACATTATAGGAATCTATCATGACCGTTACACCCATCACTAAAAAGAAGTATCCTGCTGGGACTCATCCGAATAGCCTCGCAGCTCTCACAGCCACGTGGGATTCAGATAAAGCACGCGAAGCACAATTGAAGTCCGCGGCGAGCCGGTCAGCAAATTCACAGAAGCGTAATGACATGAAGGCTCGTTTAAAGTTGTTGAAGTCCATGGAGGAAGAGCTTAGAGCAGACAAAGTTGATTCTGTAGATGTTCTTCGTCTTATTGCTTACGAAAAGATGGAGGAAGGCGATATGGATGCTGCTATTGAGATATTTAAATCAATTGCAGAGTTTGAAAAGCCTAAGCTTGCTCGCGTTGAAAGCAAAGTTGAAGAGATTAAAGCTGAATCACTTACTGATGAGGAGCTCATGGCTCGTATTAAAGAGGCACTGAAAGAATAAGCAGATGCAATTTGCGCCTTGTCGGTTAGGCGAAAAGAAAGTCAAATGCGCCTTGTCGGTTAGGCGAAAAGAAAGTCAAATGCGCCTTGTCGGTTAGGCGAAAAGAAAGTCAAATGCGCCTTGTCGGTTAGGCGAAAAGAAAGTCAAATGCGCCTTGTCGGTTAGGCGAAAAATTACCCCAGAGCATCCTATTAAAGGATCTCTGGGGTTTTTTTATTCGTTTTGTTCTTTGAGTGTTTCTACAAACTCTTCTATGAACTCTATTGTGTCTTGGTGATCCATTCCTGGATGTCGTAACACTTCAATTTTAATGTCGTCGTCGGGATCTATTACCCATTTTATTGTTAAGATGTTATTTGATTCGTTTGACTCTTCTTGCATGTCTGTTTCTGTACCACAGCGCGTTATTGCTTGTTCAGTCGGCACTTGTGAGCTCCTCTTGTGTTTCATGCATGTCTCGTAGTACATGTCCTAGGTGTACGAATAGGTCTTCTGCTTCGATCTGTGACAGCTCTAATGTACCGTCTGAGATTTCTACAATTACTTTTCCGTCAGCTTCACTGTATACGTTCATTTTGTTCCTTTCACTCGTCGTCCGAACATAGTTCTACGAGAGTTGTGCTGTGTTGCATTGCGTATTCTTTGAATAGGTCTATGATGCTTTGCCAATCTTTTAGCTTGTCTGGCTCTCTTGTCATCCACACGAAGTCTAGTTCTTCGTCGTCGAATAGAATTTCTATGTTCGATGAATCTCGTAGGTTTCCAAAGCATACTACACCGTCGATCTCTGTGCGTTTCATATCTATTTCCTTCTCAGATTGAATACAGGCTATTGGCAGTCTTAGACTTAACCACGTAATCGACACAGTTATTCAGGTAGCCTGTGGCTTCCCACACTTTTTTGAATAAAGTTACAACATGGTTGGAGGCTAAGTAGTCAACAGATTGAGTTATTTTGTAGGTTATGGTTGTTCTTCTGTAGGGTAATTGTTAAACGTCAATCAAGCTATAAAGCGCCGTTACAATGCGGCTATTCAGCTCACCATACGCAAGCACTGATGCCATTTCGTCGTAGGTCATTGGCGTGTTAGCTCGACAATCATCAACAAACTCTTGCCCATCAACAATGTCGCAATTCTGGCAGAGCGTGTGAGCCTTTTTAGTGTAGATCACCCACTCACTATCATCGGCGTATTGATGCGCCAAGTCTTGAGCTTCATCAATATCTTGAGTTTTCTCGAATATCTCTTTGGCGTATTCCTTTGCAAGTTTGTTGAGTAGATAATCATTCATAATCAAATCAGCCATGAGCTTATGCCTTCTTTTGTTTGGTTATAGGGAACGTGACCGTGTAAACTTCGCAAGCTAAAACTCCAAAGTCTCTAGCATCATGCCAAGCTGTGAAGTTATCGCTTTCCAACTCATAGCTTAATGGAATTGAAGTGCCATAAGTTTCTTGCATGTAGCGTGTAAAACGCTCTATCTGCTCGATTTCTTCTTCGTCATACGCCGAAAGATCGTCATTAAAAAATGCCACAAGCCAGTGTTGGGGTAATACCAGCTCAACTGTGTCAAATACGGTAGTCATAATTAAACCTCCTCAAGTCTGATAAGTTTACGTTTTTGCTTGTGTATCTCGTCTTGTTTTTGCTTAGTTGTTGTTATATGTCTATCTTTATTCTGTTGCTAGGAAAAGATAGTAAAACCCCGGCGGTTGCAGTTGTTACGCTGCTAGCGCCATAGGTGCGTTTGTGTTTGCACTTATAGTTTTTAAGCCGATTACGGTGCTCAACCGAATACCTCGTTCTTGCCTACGCGCCCTGTCGAAATCTAATTCATCCCCATAAAAAGGACACCAGAGGATGCGGTTTCTATGCATCGAGTGCTAAGCTGATCATAGTGCCCTTATGGTGGAGATGCCGGCATTGCAGCCGGGTCCAGGATCGTTTTAGATTGAACTCAAACGGTAATCTCTTGTTTAATCGTCTATTTCTTTAGTCGGCATTCCTTTTGCCCACATTAAGAGGTTTAAGCCTACTTGCTCTGCTTGTTGTTTTGACATCGTTATGTATCTTCTGCCTGACGTCACTTGACAACGTGTCTCTGATTCAGTGCGCAATTTACCTTTCTCAAAGCGCATTGACTTCGTTCCTGCGTATTGCGTGAGCGTTATCGCGTTGTCTCTGTGCGTTATCGCATTTGTCTTTGAGAAGTTTATTGACATGCTCTTTCTCTTTTGATTTGTGACGCGTACGCGCTTGCTAGGTTTCTTATGTCACATTCTGCGACGTATGCGCCTTCTTCATCATCACACGATTCGTAGTCTTCGAGCTGTGATTGTAGATCTGACATCCACGCATCATATTCTTGTATGCTAATATCTTCCCAAAGCATTGTTCGTCCTTTCTATTTTGATTGTGCTCTGTGTAGTGTGGTGAGGATCACTTGGACCCTCATCAACTTGGTCTTTGAGCGGTATCATTTTTCCTATCCAGTGTGTGCAGTCGTCAAAAGGGTTACATTGGATTTCCATTGTCTACCTCATTGTTTTGGTTTTGACACTCGATTTCATGATTCCAATTTAGCCGTTTAGTTCTTTGTACATTCGCCAGTTACCTGTCGTGTCTTTGTGCAAATATATATCGAAGTAACGTGCATCTTTAATCTGTGTGTGGCGCGCATTCTTTTCGCGTGGTCCACGTGGTTTGATGTTCACGCGTTGCAGCGTGCGACCATAGAAGTTGAACACTCCTGTGCGTCGTGCTTCTTTGCGCATTGCTTTGTTGTTTTTACGCACTTGCGCTTTGAGCGCTTTCACATATTCATCTGTGTATGGGTTGTTCGTTGATCCCACGTATGCTTCTGTGCGCGTAGCTTTAATTTTGTAATGCATTTTCTTGCTTTCTTTTGTTGCTGTTATAGCTTGTAGTTAATCTTTATCTATTGCTGTCTTAAGTTTTTCAATTTCTTGTGATAGAAAATTCAACGCAAACATTACTGTCATTGTCCCATTCTCTTGGAATTGTTTGATCATTTTTTGCAGTTCTTCGTTCGTTTCTGGTGTGTAAAACACGTTTGATCCTGCTGTTAGTTTTAAGATCTCGTCAATTGCGTTTTTGTATCCGTCTGTGTATTCGTTTGTGTAATCTTGTTTCATTTTGTCCTCATTGCGTTTACTATGAATATGATTAGAACTATTGTTGGTGGTGCTACCACAGACATTGCCATCATGGTTTTTGCACTACTAAATGATGGTGACGTGGGTATACGTGAAGGCTTGCTGCGTTCCAGTACATTACGCCTTTTTCTACTCCAAGGTCTTTTGCTGCTAAATCGTGCACGTAGTCTGCCCACGCTTTATCATTGTTGTAGCCAAACACTACGTCGTTTGATCGCATGTACACGTGGTAGTTAAGCTTGCCGTCTCTGAACATCATTTGGTGTGCGTATGTGCACATGAAATCTGATCGACCATATTCTATCGCGTCCATATGCATCGATGGTCTGTTGAATATCATCGCGCCTTGTCTACTGTTTAGGTCTTTTCTTAGACTTGCGATTGCACTATCGTATTGAAAACAGTTCTCGTATGAAAATTGGCACCATCCGTAGTTCGAGTTGATGCTGCCATCTGCACCCGACACTTGCGCCCATATATCTGGCACTACGCCTTCTATGTCGTGCACGTTCAGGCTTTGTGACGCGTACCATTTAAATTCGCGTTGTATGTAATCTTCGTTTACTTTACCGAATATGCTTTCCTCGTCTGCTATAAACGATGCATTTACTATTTCTATCATTTCTTTTGGTTTTGTACGTTTCTTGAGTTTTATTAGTTTGTTTCGAATCTCTTTTACTTTGTTTACATACATTATATTAACTTTCTATCAACGCTTTCCATGACACTGGGTATAGCTTTGCCATTTCAGCGTGTATTTGATTTGCTGCTTCTCGTGACTCTTTCTGTGTGTCGCTTGCACACCGCAGTTTGCACATTGCTGCCAGCGCGTCTAGCGAGCCTGACCAGTACCATTCCGTCATCGCAGATTGTGGTAGTATCATTCTAGCTTGTTCTGGAGCTACTCCGTCTTTCAGCAGCTGGTTGTATACGGCTTTGCATGAGTTCACTGCTGTTTTATACGCCTTTTGTCTGAATTTTGATATGCTTATTACTCCTTCGCTTCCTTGCTTTTTATCTTCTGATGCGCCGCGCCAGTGCTCTGTGTTAAAGAATTCTGATTCGTCAAACACGTATCTTCTGCTTATTTCATTCCAGCGTAAGTATTTATGTTTTACTAATTGGCGCGCTACAAACACTGGTGCTTTTACGTGAAAGGATGCGAAGCAATGGCCGAATGGCGATAAGTGTTTGTGCTTTGCTAGGTAGTTTATCAGTTTGGAATCGTTTTCTTTGAGTCGTGCTGGACCGTGTGGTTGTTCTTCTAGTTTACTTGTTTTTCCGAAGCTCACGCGTGCTGCGTTGACTACAGAAAGATCTGTGCCCATGTGATCAATGTATGTCACTTGGATTTGCTTTGGGAATTTTATTACTGTTGATTCCATAAGGGTTATCCTTTATTTTTGTTCGTTATGGTCTCGCACTGCTCTGTGCACGTCTAGAACTCCTCTCGCGATGTTTTGTATGTCACCTCTATTTATTCCTATGTCGTTGAGTTCATCATCTGTTAGACTGTTCAGCTCTTTTATTGTGTTACGCGTATTTGTGTGGCGTCTGAACGCTTCTACAATTGCTGCACGCATGCTAATCTTCATATTGTTCTACCTTTGTTTTCTTGCGTAGTCTTTTATTATACGCTCTTTGTAGCTTTTTTATGTATCCGCGTGGAAACGTGTAGTTTCTGCGTCTTTTTGAGAACGCGTCATACTCATCACCACCACTTGTTTTTATTCGTGTTTTCATTATAGATCACTCACTTGTTTAAGAGGTCACTCGTAAGAGGTCGCTCCCTTTATGAGAGCGAGCTCCCTTTATGAGAGCGAGCTTCTTTGTGTGTGTCCGTTGTATTGTGGCTCAAGGAACAACGGCAAAACCCATCGTGTAACCTCGTCGTTAGTCGTTAAACGCTACTTGGTATAGTTCCATTACATAATCATTTTGAAACTCTTCGTCTGTTGTGTGGTGCCATGTGTCTAGCTCCATGTTGCAAATAAACCAATCTGTCGGTTCTAGATAGAATCTTTCACCTTTTTCTTCTATCACTGTGCCATCGCCTTGTTCTATTGAGTACACTCCGAATCGATCTGCTAGAGTTATTATGTCTTTGGTACCTTGCGCGGCGGTAAGGCTTCCTCGTTCTCTTACTATTCGTAGCATTTCTTTAGTTCCCTTACTTCATGGTGTCTTAATCTGTGTGTGGCGCGCATTCTTTTCGCGTGGTTCACGTGGTTTGATGTTCACGCGTTGCAGCGTGCGACTCACACCCGCTCTCCAGCCATTTAAGTATGCTTCAGTTTCCGCTGCACGTTGACCATCTTCGTAGCCTGTGCCATATTCGATATCTGAGTTTTCGTTGCCATCTTGCAAGCCGTTTTCGTACGCGGTTTGTACTTCTGCAACTGGCTCTGATGTTTCTGCAAGTATTGCTTTAATGTCTTCTTCTAACAGTTCTAAAACTTCTGTGTACGGTAGCGGCAGCATTACGCGCTTTGTATTTACGCGAGAATAGAACTTGCTAAAGCAGCGTTCAACGCTTTCTGAGTACGTTTTGTGGTGCATCTTGTTATCCTTTCTTGCATTTGTCTTTAGTTCCAATAGTATTTCACAGTAGATATTCCTGCAATTATCATTACCGCAATATTTACGTAGATCATTGCCCATGATTGCGTGACGTATTGCTTTATTTTCTGTAGCTTTGGTTTTTGTTCCACAAATCTTGCTTTGATTTCTTGCAGTTTTGCTTTGATTTCTTGCAGTTTTGCTTTGATTTCTTGCAGTTTTGTTTTTAGCTTTGCTGCTTTTATTTTAATTTGTTGAATCTTTTCTTTCAATTTCGACAAATAATGCGTATAGCGTTCTTTTATCATCTAATACGTGCCCCTCGAGTTCTGCGACTGCTTTCCAATCTACGTGTTTTTCTGCCATCGTTCTTGCTAGCATTCTTGAGCGCAATGTTAGGTTTTCTATTGTTGTCAACAACTTATTTGTTTGATCGTAATTCATTTTATCTGCTTTCTGTGTTAACGGAGCTCGCTTAGGGAGCGATCTCTTACTTGAGCGTTGTTTTCGCCGTAGTAGCCGTATTCGCTGAATGGCTGTGCTTTCGTTGCCTTGATCTCGTAGTATCTGTTATTGAAGTTTGTCCATGCGTTCAGCTCATACGCTTCTTTGCGTGTTATTTGTCTCATCACTCCTGCGTTTCTCTGTTCGCCTGTTTTCAGCATTTCTATGAATGCTGGTTGTTTTGTTGATCCTGCTACGTGTAAAACCGCTTCTTGGTTTTCAAGATACCTTGTTTTGCGTATGTGTTTGTCGAATACGTCTTCATTTACCATAAAGCATTGCTCTAACGTGCCTTCCCAGCAACCAGTGCCTTCTGACATGCTATTAGATACTTTTCCCATGTTGAGCAGTGTATCGTACATTCTTAAGAACTTTGCTTTTATGTGAAGATCATTCACATTGTCTATTGAGAATATTACTTTTGGTTTATATAAAGTCAACATTGTTTATCATCTTTCTTTGTTTAAGAGGTCGCTCGTAAGAGGTCGCTCGCAAGAGCGAGCTCCCTTTATGAGAGCGAGCTCCCTTAGGGTGTTTGCTCTTAGGCGAGCGATCTCTTATATTTTGAAATATTGCTTGTAAAGAGGTCACTCACTTGAGAGAGAGTGAGCTCCCTTAAAGCGCACGCTCGCAAGAGCGGGCGTTAGAGTGGTGTTAAACTTGAACGCCTACGCATTCGTCTATGAAATCGCTTGCAATTTGCTGAGGCGTCTTGCCTTCGCCGACAACATATGCGATATAGAGCATTGAGATTACTGTTTCTTCATCGTCTGTCGTTGTCATGAGCACTTCATGCGCTTCACGGATCGTTAGACCGTTATCTCGCACATCTCCGAGTGTTTCCAGAACTTTTGCGATGCCGTAGCACTCTTCTTCAGTTGTTTGTCTTGATTTTTCTTCATCATTAAAGATAGAGAGCTCACTCTCTTGTGAGTGATTTTGTGTATTGCTTGTTTGAGCGTTTGTCACCATCGCGCTTACTAGCGTCAGTGCTACGATGTATGTTGCGATCAGTTTTAACATTTTTCTGCCTTTCTGTGTTTTATTTATATGTGAGTTCGCGCATCAGTTAAAGAGGTCGCTTGTAAGAGGTATTTATGAGATCGAGCTCCCTTGCGTCTTGTCGGTCGACTAATTTTATTGCGGGCTTTACGCCCGCACCGTCTTTTTCTTGTGTCATTAAGAGGTCGCTCGCCTGAGAGCGAGCTCCCTTAGTAAGTAAGAGGTCGCTCGCAAGAGCGAGCTCCCTTAGCGAGCTCCCTAGTAGTAGTATGGTAGTCCTGCTGCATTTTGCATTGGATCTTCGCATATGTCGTACGTATCTAGGTACAATTCT
>Ga0206130_10001072_pt1 | contig 41618 bp, 37 predicted proteins | sample Helgoland_Spring_9_FD_148637 | JGI IMG/M metagenome (GOLD analysis project Ga0206130, IMG submission 148637) | Pelagic subsurface seawater microbial communities from Kabeltonne, Helgoland, North Sea - Helgoland_Spring_Bloom_20160512_1 | ecosystem: Environmental > Aquatic > Marine > Epipelagic ...
ACGTTTAATAAATCCTTGGCACCGTAGGGGATGCCGTGAAGGGGTCCTCGATAGATGCCTTGACTGATTTCAAGATCTGCTCGCTGGGCTTGACTGAGTGCCAACGAATCCGTTATGGTGATGACACATTGTAAGGTGTCGCCATATTTTTTTAGTCGATTGAGAAATAATTTGGTCAATTCTACAGAAGTGATTTGCCTATTTTTAATTAGGTAAGCTAATTTGTTTATGGGATAAAAAGCCAATTCATTTTTATCTTTTGGAAGAGAGACAGACGCGGGAAGACGCCAATCTATGGCAGATTGCTTGACTGGGATTCGAGAATGATTTACCGGTGGCATCCAAATTAAGCCTAAGGGTATATTATTTGAAATGTTCTGTCTTCGTAAGGCATTAAATTGTAAAAGATGCGCGGCTACCGCAGGTTTCATTTGTGAAAGTTCTGCCGAATCAAAGTCCAAACCGATGAAGGCTGAAGTAATTCTGAGACTGTCTTGACCCTTGACGGGTGAATGGAAAAAACCGCATAAGAGGAACAAAAAAACATTCCGTAGCTTAAAGAAATTTTTACTTCTCATATCATTTTTGAATAAAAAGGTTTTTCTGTGATTTGGGTCCAAGGGATAATTTTTTTTTGAAATTCCAAAAAGGCCGAGTAGATTTTTTTACTTTGTGGATCTTGTTCCGTTAATTCGGTAATGGTCTCAGCAGTTTTTTCTCTAAGATTGTCCATCACAGCATCAGGATAAGGTCTCATACTCACCGTGGGTTCTGCTTGAATCTTTGGTAAATAGGTGGCGTTCATCGTATCAAATTTGATGGGAACGATTCGATTCAAACGAAGACATGCTGTTCGAATGATTTCTTGTAAATCTGTAGGAAGGGCTTCAAATTTTGACTTATTGACCAGCATTTCCAATACGGTACCTAATTCATGCCAACCTGGGTAATAATAATATTTAGCCACATTATGGAATCCCATCAGGTAATCATGATACGGACCAATCCATTCAGTAGCATCGATTACGCCTCTTTCCAAATTGGTATATATTTCTCCACCAGCCATGAGCATAGGCGTACCTCCAGCTTTCGCCAATACCTTCCCCCCCAAGCCAGGCATGCGCATTTTAAGGCCTTTTAAATCATCGATACTGTTGATTTCTCTATTGAACCACCCACCCATTTGGCAACCTGTATTTCCTGCACTGATGGGGAGTAAATCGAAAGGTGCATAGAGCTCTTCCCATAATTTTTGACCTCCATTGCAAAGAATCCAGGTATCCATGAGCTGGGCATTTACACCAAAAGGGATGGTTGAGAGGAATTGACCTGCAGGAAGCTTACCCGCCCAATAATAGGCGGATCCGTGATTCATTTCTACCGCCCCATTGCTTACCGCATCGAAGCCTTCGAGCGCTGGAATCAATTCATCACCACCATAGACGGTAATTTCCAATCGTCCTCCAGACATTTTTTTAACCCATTGTGCAAGTTCATTACATCCCTCACCTAATATAGGAAAATTAGGAGACCAAGTAGTGGTCATCTTCCATCTATAAGTATTGTTGAAGTTGATGTAGGGGCCCTTTTGAATATTTTGAGTAGCGTCCGTTTGACAACTGACCAGACCGAAAGTACTGGCTGCCGCTACGGATTGAATAGATTTTTTGAGAAAAGTTCTCCGTTTTTTATTGGTTTTTTTCAAGGTATCTTAATTTAACGAGATAAAACGAGGGTAATGATTAAAACACAAATTATTTATCTTTTCTTAATTATTAGTAAAACAAACATATAAAATGGGCTAACGGCTAATTCAATCAATTTTTCAAGTGACTGACCAAATTAGGACATTTTGTCCTTTTTCCCATTTTATTGATGGAGACATCAGTCAAATTGACCCAAAATATCAAATGGTATCGAATTTGTGAATTCAATAGAAGAAGTGCTTAGAACTTGCTCAATATGAATTTTAACAATTATACCATAAAATCTCAGGAAGCTTTAAACAAAGCTACGGAGATCGCTACGACCCGAGGTCAGCAAGTGATTGAGACTGGTCATCTATTACAGGCTATTTTAGAGTCTGATGAAAATTTGATTTCATTTTTATTTAAAAAAATAGGAGTCAATCGATCTATAATTGAATTAAAACTAGACGAAATCGTCCATAAATATCCTTTGGTGAGTGGAGGTCAAGCTTATTTATCAAATCAAGCGGCACAAGCATTACAAAATGCAGAAGGCTTTTTAAAGAATTTAGAGGATGAATATGTAGCCATAGAGCACATTATACTCGGGATACTTAAAGGGAAAGACCAGACGGCTCAATTGCTCAAGGATTCAGGCTTTGCCCAAAAAAGCATTTTAGCAGCTATTGTTGAGCTCAGAGGGGGGCAAAAGGTCCAGGATGTGCATGCGGAATCTAAATACCGCGTATTGGATCGGTATTCTATTAACCTCAATGCGTTAGCCTTAAAAGGTAAAATCGATCCAGTGATTGGACGGGATGAAGAAATCAGAAGGTTACTGCAAATCCTGGCTAGAAGAACCAAAAACAATCCCATTCTTTTAGGTGAACCGGGGGTTGGTAAAACGGCCATTGTGGAGGGGTTGGCACAAAGAATTGTCTCAGGAGATGTACCTGAGAATCTTAAGTCTAAAGTTATTGTATCTCTTGATATGGGCTTATTGATTGCCGGAGCAAAATTTAAAGGAGAATTTGAAGAGCGACTCAAAGCAGTGATTAAAGAAGTAACCGATAGCGACGGTGAGATCATCCTATTTATTGATGAAATTCATGTACTTATCGGGGCAGGGGGAGGAAATGACGGCGCCATGGATGCGGCCAATTTATTGAAACCAGCGCTTGCGCGGGGTTCATTACATGCAATAGGGGCCACCACCTTGAATGAATATCAAAAATACATCGAGCGAGACAAAGCTTTGGAAAGAAGATTTCAATCGGTTCAAGTGGCTGAACCCAACCTTCAAGATGCCATATCCATACTCCGAGGGATTAAGGACAAATACGAATTGCACCATGGGGTGCAAATCAAAGATGAGGCCATTATTTTAGCGGTTGAGCTATCCAGCAGGTACATAACTGATCGATTTTTACCTGACAAAGCCATTGATTTAATCGATGAGGCTGCTTCTAAACTGAGAATAGAAATCGATTCCCTTCCTGAGGAATTAGATGAGCAGAACAGAAGAATTAGGCAGCTTGAAATTGAGAGAGAAGCCATTAGAAGAGAAAACGACCAAGCCAAAGCATTGGACTTGAGTCGTGCCATTGCAGATTTGGAAGGGACTCGTAACGAGTTGAAGGCCAAATGGGAAAATGAAAAAGGGATCATTCATGGTATAAGAAAGCAAAAAGAGGCGATTGAAAACCTTAAAATTCAAGCAGATCAAATGGAGCGTAGAGGTGAATTAGGTCGTGTGGCTGAGATTCGATACGGTAAGATCATTGAGGCTGAAAAAAATTTGAAGGGTTATCAAACTCAGCTTTTGGAGATGCAAAAAGGGGATTATTTGTTAAAAGAAGAAGTAGATGGAGCAGATATTTCAGAAGTAGTAGCCAAATGGACTGGTATTCCATTGGCAAAGATGCTTCAAAGTGAAAGAGTTAAATTATTGCATCTTGAAGAGGAAATAGGTAAAAAAATAGCGGGTCAATCCGAAGCCATTACTGCCGTTGCGGATGCGGTAAGAAGGAGCAGAGCGGGCCTGCAAGATCCTAAACGCCCTATTGGATCTTTTATATTTTTAGGGACTACGGGTGTAGGTAAGACAGAGCTCGCCAAAGCATTGGCAGATTATTTATTCAATGATGACAGTTGTATGGTTAGAATTGACCTGTCTGAATATCAAGAAAGTCATGCCGTCAGTAGACTGGTCGGGGCACCTCCGGGTTATGTAGGTTATGATGAAGGGGGACAACTTACTGAAGCGGTAAGAAGAAAGCCCTACAGCGTCATCCTTTTGGATGAAATTGAAAAAGCCCATTCAGATGTATTCAACGTATTATTACAGGTGTTAGATGAGGGTATTTTGACAGACAATAAAGGGCGAACTGCTAATTTCAAAAATACCATCATTATCATGACGACCAACCTAGGGGCTCATTTAATTCAAGAAAACTTCGAGCGATTAGAAGTATGGAATTTTGAAGAAATTATAGCGGATACAAAGCGACAGGTATTAGATTTAGCCAAAGTATCTTTTCGCCCCGAATTTCTCAATCGAGTAGATGAAACCATCATGTTTAGGCCCTTGACCAAAGAAAATCTGAGACAAATTGTAGGTATTCAGTTTAAATTGATCCAAAAGAGAATGGAAGAGAACGGAATTAAGATTGAGGCCGATGAAAAAGTATTGCTGCACTTGGCTGAAATAGGCTTTGATCCCCAAATGGGTGCGCGTCCATTGAAACGAATATTACAAAATGCCTTATTAAATCCATTGTCGAAAGAAATCCTACAAGGAAATTTAAATAAAGAGGCCATCATTGGGGTGACTCTAAATGAGGACCAAAACATTGAGTTTATCAATTTAGATGATGTATCTGTAAATTGATTTAGGTTTATATTATCTCTTATTGGAGCGTAAAGAGCAAATTTATTCAGTTTTAATGTATTTCGTGAAATTTATTCGCAGAAATTAGGGTTTAAAGGGCATGAGAAGATCTTCAATGGGATACCGATTAGTGTGGATTAAAATCCTGTTCATCCTTGTTGTTTTTTGTAGTCCGCAGCTACTGTACAGTCAGCAAAAGACATCTGTGAAAATTAATATTGATCAGCAGATCAATATTAATTTTCGGATAGGGATCGCAGGACAATTTTTATTATTTCACGCCAAGGACGATCGTGTGGTCGATTATTATCACTCTGAAGTACACATGAATCAGACCTATTCAATGATGGGTTTGAGCCCCGAAATTGCGATTGAGATCTCGAATTTTTTTAGCCTCACCTATGCGCCCACCTTTCGATATGGATATTTAAGAGAAATTTCTTTTGACCAAAAAATTAAGACATTTTATCATGATCACCATTGGGCCATATTTAACAGACTCAATGTACATAATCAGCTAGGATTAGGTTGGTCTATTTTAAATACTGGCAAAGGCTTTTCTGGTACGCTTATAGAAGTCTATGAAGATGGAAATGTTTTTCAAGATGATTATATGGATTTACAGTTTATGGCCTTTGCTTTGATCTATAAACGTTCTTTACAATTCGAGCAGCTAGATTATGAACTTAAAGCTCTGATCGTTCCTAACGCAGGGATTTCTTTCATTCCCGCAGTGAAGCGATCTTTTATTTTTGGTTTTGCTTTAAGGTATAGACTTCAAAAAAAAATCAATCCAAAGCAGCCAGTACTTTACTGATGTGGGGTGCAATAAATAATTGTTGATCATTCACAACCACGACAGGGATACTGATTCCTTCAGTATGGCCAGAGGCTTTTACTCTTGCTACCATTTCAAGGGCATATTGATCACTTACATCAACATCATAAAAAGTATACTCCAATCCAATAGAGTCTAATTTTGCCTTAAAATTAACGCAATGTGGGCATTGAAGACTGCCATAAACTACGATTGATTTTTGTATAACTTGAGCAATGATTTTTTCGTTGGTGGTGGTATTTGCTGGTGCTGAACCGCATTGGATAAGTGTACCATTTAAGATTAAGATTAAAACTATTGGTAAGATTTTCATATTATTGATATTTTTTAAATTAAAGTATTGAGTCTTACATAAAACCAATGCCTTCTGTGAGTAGTTGATTATAAGTAGTCAAATTAAAACTATATAAGAAGGGTGCACGGTGCGCCCCTCCTGTTATTTTTTTTCATGATGTTCAAAAATACCCAATTTCAACATTTTTTTTTGAAAATTTCCACGATCTAATTTTTTAATTAAAATGGACTCATAAAGAGATTACAAATCGGTCATGGTAAAAAATTTAGGTAGTAAAGACAAGCCAAAAGGTAAGTAATTTAATTGAATACGAATATGGTTAAATACTTTATGAATGATTTCTTTATGATCGGCATAAAGGGGAGGTAGATTGTTTAGGTCTACCCATTTACATTGATCGCTCATTGGGTCAGGTTGAGGCATGACAGATTTTATATTTAGCAATGCAAAATAACAGGTGGTGATGAATCTTTGGCCCAACCAAGCCAGGAGTTTTTTATTCTGATCGCCGATGAGTTCCTGAAGGGAATCTAAATCTTGTCTATCCAGTCCTCCAAAGGTATGAAATTGACTTAAAAAAACATCTTCAAAGCTCACGCGTTGTTTTAATATTGATTTGGTAGCCTCATCTAAATTTTGATTTTTCAGAATAAAGCCTCCGGGTAGGGATCACAGGTTTATTCCTTTTAATTTTAGGATTAATACTTTGATTTTTTGATCCTCAAAACCGAAAATTACGCAATCTACGGAGTGGCCTGGAATATAATGATCTACAGCTGTGGATATTTGATTTAATTGGTCAGTAATTAGGTTCATAAATGACAAGTTTCGGACTTCAGAAAGTCAATATGTAAATCAAAAGCCAGCTTGCGATAAACATTTAAGGCATGGTAGTTTTCCATTTTTCATCATAAATCCGGTCTCAATATAGGACAATATAATTAAAATTCGAGTTTTGTTTGATATAGGTATCTTAAACAGATTTCGATTACTGCCAAGTTTCTAGTAATTGATCTTTGTGCTGGACGATATTTTTTATGGCGATGTCAATTTCTCTTTTATGTGTTCTAAAAACTAGGACACATAACCGAATGACAAATCGGTTTTCGATCATTGTACTGGAGAGAAAGATCTGACCCTCTTGCTGAATATTTTGAATTAACTCTTTGTTAAAGTCATTATTCTCGCCCCCATCCATAGGGTACCAAAAGGTAGTAATGGTGAGTTGAGGAGGGTCACTTGATTGAAATCCACAAGCCAATATTTGTTCATAAAAATATTTTGAAAGAATTAATTTTTCATTTAAAGCAGCTCTGAAAGGAGCAATACCATGGATTTTCAGGGGTAACCACATCCTGAACCCTCTAAAGGGTCTGGTCAATTCGATGGATAAATCGGCAGGAGATACATTCATATCATTGGTTTCGAAATCTTGAAAATAAGCCGCGGTATCACTGAAAGTCTTTTTCATATCCGCTCCATTTTTGATCAATATAACTCCAGAGCCGTAAGGGAGGAACAGACTCTTGTGAGGGTCCAAGACTATTGAATCTGCAGCTTCAATACCCTTTAATAATTTTTTTCCTGTCGAAGTTAATAAAAAAAACCCTCCATAAGCCGCATCAACATGGTACCAAATTTTATTTTTTAGAGCAATGGATCCAATGGCTTCAAGAGGGTCGACGGCACCTGTATCCGTAGTCCCAGCTGACGCCACAATCATCCATGGGATACATCCATTAAGTTGGTCTTGCTTAATTTGCTTCTCTAATTGAGCGGGGATCATCCGATAGCCACTGTCAAGTTCGATATAACGGAGAATGACCTCTCCTAAACCTGCCATTTTTAATGCTTTAGTCACACAGTGATGGGTTTGTTTGCCCAAATAAATTACACAATTGACATGATCTTTGGCTTTTAGTTGAGTGACTTCGCGCGCGGTAATTATGGCAGTTAAATTGGCAATGCTTCCACCTGAAGTTAGATTTCCACAAGCTGTTTTCGGATAGCTAACTAAGGAGGAAAGCCATGAAATGACTTGGTTTTCTAAACGCACCGCACCAGGGTTTGCAAAAAAAACACCTGAATATAAATTGGTTATATCAGACCAATAATCTGCCAAGGCGGAGGTATAAACACCACCACCAGGAACATAAGCCATATCAAAGCCTGAAGCGGCATTAATTCCATCATGATCTATTTGATGCGAGGTAAGCCTAACGACTTGAGAAGGATCAGATCCTTCTTCGAGAAAGTCCTCATCCCATAAAGTATTACTTTTATCTGGATTTGAGTAGGCCTTTCCATTAGGTAATTTCTCAAGAAATTTTTCAGTAATCTGGATGATGAGCGTCCTGATGTGTCGTCGTTCCTCCCTATTGGGATCTAGCTGTTTGGCAATTTTTTCTAAAGCATCAAGGGATTTCATCATCAGAGGAATTAAGAGGGAGGTTCAACAAGATCGATAAGATTGCCATATAAATCAGCAAATACGGCGACTTTACCATGAGGGGTTATTTTTGCAGTTTTGATAATTTCGATGTTCTGTTTCTTGAGGTGATCATAATCACGATCAAAATCATCAGTGTGTAAAAATAAAATTACGCGACCACCAGTCTGATCACCTATCCTAGCCTTTTGAGGATCATTTTTTGCCTTGGCAAAAAGCAAGGAACAATCTGAATGGCCCGGTGGGCGTACCCTGACCCATCTCTTTGAAGTGGATAATTGGGTATCATCAATTAATGTAAAATTGAGTTTTTTTGTATAAAAGGCAATCGCTTCATCATAGTCTCTTACGAGAAGCGTAATTTGGGCAAAGAATTGGTTCATAAGCTTAAAGTTCATGATTTTTTGATAAATGGGTTACCATCAAATAATTTATATTGATTGAATAGGCCATCCAAGCAGCTTTAAGGAATCAAATTTAATTATTTCAATAGTCAAATTTGATTCATCTTCCCACAGTATTAGCTGCTACAAAAAAGGGATAGGAACCCTTCCGATGATTCCATTAACTCAAGTAAAAGGAGATTATTTGTTTCTTAAATTGTAAAAAGAAGATTTAGGATCTAAATCTAGGGGTGATGAGTCCATTTTATGGATCAAGCGCCTCAGCTGTCTTTGGGAGTTAAAAATTCTTCCCAGGTTAATTCTACTTTTTTTAAAGTCTCATTAAGTAAATACCACATGATGACCATAAGAATGATCATCATAGGGAGTGCAATAATGGGTAAACTTAATAAATTCATCAGTCCAAGCTCCTGATTAAAGTCTTCTGTACCTGGATCACTCACAACAATCCATGTAGCTAAGCAAAAATTAAGAAAAGAGGAAATAAAAAATGTACCTCCTAAAAGGAGTGAACTAAATTGGAATCTTGTATTAAACCATTCGTTTTCAGAGGGCGTGAGTTTTTCTCTTAGCCCCTCAATGTTTAATGTTTCTTCAAAAAATAATTTAAGTAATGGATACTTTGTGTAAGTAGAGATAATTACAGCAACGCCAATGATACCAGGTATAAAGGCTTCTTTTACGGCCAGCCAACTGGCAGAAAAGTGAAATATACCTATGCCACCGGTAAGCAATACGCTAATGAGTCCCAAGACAGAAAAAAAGTTAATTTTCTTATTAAGATATAATTCTGAAAGTCCATAAAATATAGGAAAACTTAAGGCAATCAATAAACCATAAAATGAGCCTAGTGTACTGTCTGAACTGAACTTAGTCAATATAATCGTGGGGATGATGAGGTTACAGACCAGATTAAAAAAAGAGGAGCTTGATTTAGCCATTTTGTTATTTGATGCTAGTTAATTCTATTAAATAATATTTCAGACAGCTCCTTATAAGTAACCAAGAGGTCTAAAATAATCATGATTTCAGGGCTTGATATAAAAAAAGCTATTAGGTAATTTAAAAGAAAAATGATAGGTATAATTTATCGTAATCATTAAACTTTGGGAGTCTGTCATTATTCAAACAATAGATCAATTAGAGTTCAGATCCAGGGCGTTCAAAATTTCGGATTTTTTTAAAAGTTAACACAGGGAATTTCTCAATTAAAGCATCAACTCCAATTTCTATGGCATAGGGTTTCCAATCGCTGTGATAATTGGATGGAACGATTTGCCTTAATGGGATACCTTGACTTAATAAGACATAAGCGACCATTTGAATATCTTCTAGTGAAACATCTTCTCCAAATCGAAGAACATTAGCGACCTCCTTTGAATTATTAGTATATTTATTATGTATTTCAAAGCCCAGTTGAGTTAATGTAATGGGTTGTTTAGCCCCATCCTTACGGTTGTAGTATTGAACAAGAACATCAGATCGCAATTGATTGGGTCGAAGTTTATTGATTATGCTGTTTTTATAATTGTCTAATAAATAATCAAAGAATATTGAATCAGCAGGAGTCATCAATATTTTCTGTTGTTTGGGCTTTGCTGTTCTCTTCTCCTCAATAGGAGTCATGGGTAAGGGAGTTTCCTCAAAAGCAACATTGAGTGTATCAATTACTTCTTTTCCCTTTCCTTCCTCTTTTTTTTCTTTGATGACCAGCGTGTCATAGCGGGTGGAATTCGTTGGCAAATAAGTGGGTTCATTGTAGGCGACTAACGTTTCTTCGGTAGGTTGAGGGTTGCCCATGAAATCGATACCAAATAGGACCGAAAAGCCTATAAAGACTATCAATAAATGAAGAAGTGACCGATCAGGAAATTTTTGATTCATTAAACTATTTACTACAAGATAAAATTACGCATTATATAATTAATAGAAAAAAGTCAAGGTTTCCTGTGCCTTGACTTTTTTCTATGATCAGTTTATTATATTAAGACTTACTCTTTAAAGTTAAATCTAAGGCCACTGGAGTAGCAATAAATAGCGATGAATATGTACCAATAATTATACCTACTAAAAGTGCAAATGAGAAGCCTTTAAGCACTTCTCCACCAAATACGAAAAGAATGATCACAACGATTAACGTAGTCAATGAAGTGATGAAAGTTCTACTGATGGTATTGCTTAGAGATTCATTAAATACTTGATAGATTTCAGAACCTGACTTGATACCCAAATTTTCCCGGATTCTATCAAAGACCACTACCGTATCATTGATTGAATATCCAATAATGGTAAGTATGGCAGCAACAAAAACTTGATCTACCTCAAATGAAATACCCAAGAGATTTGCAATGGCAAAGGATGAGATGACGAATAAAGCATCATGTAAAAGGGCGACAATAGCACCAATACCAAACTGCCATTTTCTAAATCTCACCAAAATGTAAAGGAAAATACAAATCAATGCAATCACAGCAGATTTATAAGATGAGTTTTTGATATCATCTGCAATAGTGGCACCTACTTTAGAAGAGCTACCAATTGAAAAATGGGTGGCATCGACCGCTGCATCATTGGCAATGTAGGTTTGACCTGTAGTAGCTTCTAGTCCTGAAATCAAGGTTGATTTAACAATTTCATCCGCAAGATCTGTATCGTCATCCGTTAAATAGCTGGTCGTGATTTTGATAATTTTATCTGATCCAAAGGTCTTTACTTCAGTTCCTTGTCCATCAAAACTTTCAGTGAGCTGAGTCTTGAGCATGGACGTTTCCATCGCTTGATCAAAGGAGACAACATAGGACCTACCTCCTTTGAAATCCACTCCCATAGAAAGGCCATTAAAGATCATGGCAAGTACCCCTACACTGATGAAAGTACCACTGAAAATATAAGCTATTTTTCTTTTACTTAGAAAATCAAAATGAAAATGAGTCAAACTGTTCATTGATATTTTATTTGCAAAGCTGATGTTAGATTGATCTCCTTTTTTAGAAAACCATTCAATGACTACCCGCGTAATGAATACGGCAGAAAAGAAAGAGCAAATAATACCAATGATCAGCGTAATGGCAAAACCTTTGACAGGTCCTTGTCCGAGCGTAAAAAGAATGAATCCCACAATCATGGTAGTGACGTTCGCATCTATGATGGAAGAATAGGCTTTCTTATAACCAGAGCTAATGGCCTGTTTTAACCCGGACCCTAATCGTAATTCCTCCTTGATTCTTTCAAAGATTAATACGTTTGCATCGATTGACATACCGATGGTCAATACAATTCCTGCAACACCAGGCAAGGTCAATGAGGCATTTAATTGAGCCAAAATACCTAGAATGAAAAAGACATTCAAAAACAAGGCAAGATTGGCAATTAATCCACCTTTTGAATAATAAAAAACCATGAATACTATTACAATGGCCAAGCCAGCTAGCATTGAATTGATGCCCTGTGCACGAGCGGATTTACCAAGCGTTGGTCCGATGACTACATCTTCGACAATTGTAGTGGGTGCAGGTAGGGCACCTGCCTTAAGAATATTTGCCAAATCTTGCGCCTCATCAATGGTAAAATTACCTGAGATGGATGAATTTCCATTCGGGATTTCTCCCTGAACGGTAGGTGCTGAGTACACAAAATCATCCAATACAATGGCAATTCTTTTCCCTATATTATTACCTGTGAGACGTTTCCAAGCCTTCGCACCCACAGCATCCATTTGCATAGAAACGGCAGGTCTTGATCTTTCATCGAGATCTTGCCGTGCATCTATAATAGACTCACCTGTCAGTGGAGCTTTACCATTTCTTGATTTTTTGATGGCATACAGTTCAAGAAGTTCAACGGGATCGAGGGCATCTTGCGTATCAATTTTTTTGACAAGCCACAGAAATTTAACTGTCGAGGGAATGACAGCCAGAACACTGGGATGTTGAAGAATTCTATTGATTCTAGAGGTATCCTTTATTTTGTAAACCAGACCATATTGGGCTTGCAGCAAGCTGAAGATAGGAGATACCTGATTATTTTTGATTGTATCTAAAGAAGCAAGGGCCGTGTCAGCCTCTTGATTTAAAGTGGTGGCAGGATCAGCGGTATTACTTGCCGTAGTATCATCATTATCCGATAATAAGGTGGAAAGATCCTCTAAAGCGGAAGCGTCAACGGTTTGTGCGTCATCATCAAGCGTTGCAGTAAAACCAATTTCTTTTACTGCAATATCGTTTATGCTTTGTAGGATAGGAGTTAGTTCATTGATTTCATAGACCTCCCAAAACTCTAATTTTGCGACGCCTTGGAGTAGCTTTCTCACACGCTCTGGATTATCGACACCAGGCAATTCTATTTGGATTCTCCCCGAACCTTGTAATTTTTGAATGTTAGGTTGAGAAGTTCCAAATCTATCAATTCGAGTTCTTAGTATATTGAATGACCGATCGATGGCACCATCGATTTCTGTACCAATGATTTCCAAAACTTCGTCATCTGTAGAATTCAAATTGATACGTCCTCTATTGGAGGCGTTAGAAAAAATGTAAGCCAATGTTTTTTCAGATTCTAATTGTTTGTAGCGAACATAAAATTCATCTAAAAAGTTGAGCTGTGTACCTCGAATATTTTTTTCAGCTGTATTGATGGCTTCTAAATAATTTGGATCTTGGTTGTTATCACTCAATCCCTTGAGGATATCAACTGGAGAAACTTCTAGTGTTACATGCATGCCCCCTTGCAAATCAAGTCCAAGATTTAGTTCTGTTTCCTTGATGTCTTGATAGGTATAACCTTGACCCAAAAGCGAGTAAATAGGGGTATTCCAAACCGAATCTAAATACCGTTGTTTTTCTGTGAAATTCACAGTCCCCGAAGGATCTGTAGCTTGGTCAGTGGCTTCTTGTTGGACGCCTTGAGCTACGAACGTAAAGGAGAGGTAGTAAATACACAAAAGGGAGATAATAACTGTCAAAAAGACTATAAAACCTTTATTTTTCATAATTGTTTAGTATTAAAAAAAGTAATTGAAGAATTTAAATTTGAATAGGTGAGCGTTCTATACAGTACCCTAAGGGGCATTAGGCGAAATAATACGCTGGACTAGGACCAGAAAATGCTTAGAAAGGAAAAGGTCAAATTGGTTTAATAATAGACTGACACAATTGCGTTCTTCAAGGCCTAAAAAAAGATGGATAAATTCATTAGAAAATTTAAAATTGAGGGCTGCTGTAGGAGATGGATTTGCTGTATATACTGAAATGGCTAGCGTACTTATATCATTGTCTTGATTGTCTGAAGACGCGCAAGGGGCCATGACCCTTTGTTCCATCTGCGGCACACAAGCCATAGAAGAGGTCAATGACAGAACCATCACCGCGACAATGGCAGTCTTATAGATCCATATGTTATATGTTCTTTTCACAATAGTGAACAAAGTTAAGAAATTTATTGTCTAGATACTATTTTTAAATGTTGCTTGATCTCATCACAAATTAAAGCGAGGGATTTATCAAATCCGTATTGATCTGAAATTAGTAAGTTTGCCCCATTTTTCAAGGGTAAAATATACTTTTTATAAGCGGGCAGGGCATGTTTTTCAAATTGATACATGACCTCATTTAATCCATATCCTCTATGATGTGAATCCCGGGCTATTCTTCTTTTGAGCATCACACCCTCTGGAGCCTCTAAAAAAACTTTGAGATCTAATAATTTTGATAATTGGGGATAATAGAAGGTAAATAAACCTTCAACTATAATAACAGGAGAGGGTTGAATGATCAGTGTTTTGGCTGCAATTTCTTTTTGATTGAATTGATACTCCTTCATTTCAATGGATTTCCCTGATGTTAGTTTGATGAGGTCAGAACAGAGCCGATGATGATCAATAGCATCAGGGAGGTCAAAGTTTTTAACACCTTGTTCGTCTTTGACTTGAGCGTCCAAAGGCAAATAATAATTATCTAAAGAAACCTGACCTATTTGATGTTTCGAAAAATGCTGAGTTAATTGATTGGCAAAGAAGGTTTTCCCCGAACCACTCCCACCAGAAATGCCTATGATCAGTTGAGGGATCATCTTGATGTCAAATGTGCAAGTAATTTTTTAAGAGCGATACCTCTATGCGAGATTTCGTTTTTTTGAGATAAGGACATTTGAGCAAAAGTTTCTTTAAAGCCATTCGGTTGAAAGATGGGATCATAACCAAATCCTTCATTACCTTCTTTTTCCAAGACTATTTCTCCATGAACAATCCCTTCAAAAACAAATTTCCTCCCGTTTTCATCAAAATAAGTCATGATGGTTTTAAATTGAGCTTTTCTATCTTTTTGATCGATGAGATTGGCCAATAATAAATCGATATTATCTATACTATTTCCCGTACCAGCATACCGCGCAGAAAATACGCCAGGTTCGTTGTTGAGGACAGAGACTTCCAAACCTGTATCATCCGAAAAACAAGCTTTTTGATATTTGTTAAAAACATATTCAGCCTTTATGAGCGAGTTTGCCTCTAGAGTACTACCTGTTTCTGGAATTTCCTTTTCATTGAAATCAACTAAGCCTTGGATCGTATAGCTAGGTCCCAATGCATTACGGATTTCACTTAATTTATGCGGATTGTATGTAGCAAAAATAAGTTCCATTAACGGACATAAAGAGGGGAAATTTCATATCTGAGGACGGAATAGGGAGAGATGATATTAGAAGGATCACTTGAAGCGCCAAAGCCTAAGGCAGACGGCAACAATACCACAACTTGACCCCCAGTTTTAATGTTGACGAGTGCTGCCGATATGGCTTCAGACAAACCATTGCCTTGAAGAGTGACAAATAAGGAGGTATACTCTAGTGTCCAACCTGAAGAGGTATAAGTAAAAGTTAAAGGATTAAAAACCGGATAAATGTAATATTCAGAAGAATCCGGAATAATGGTTGATTTAAAAACTACTCCGTCTGCGTCGTATGCGGTATAATTTATGGTAATGAGATCATTGTAATTTATACTGTCGCCCTCTCCAATACTTTGGATCGCATACCTCGCTCCTGAAGCCGTTGTAAAAACTGGATCAAGACCATTTCCCTTTATGTAGTTATCTATAGTTAGGCTGTCGGATTCCCATATTTCTTGATAATTAATGGTTTCAATAGCTTCATTTTCCTCACAAGAAATGAAGACTGAGATTAAAGAAATGAGGCAAAGTGTCAACAGGGATTCAATCCATCGATAAGTTTTGGCAGCGTTCATATTATTAGATTTAGACATGAATGAGTTAAAAATTATTGACTTTTATGTTAGCGACATGTAATTCTTTGCGATGATTATTTTTCATTTCCACCTTCGGTTGGCAAATTAACGCAACGTCTCGGATTAGATGATCAATTGTTTCGTTTTTATTTAATTAAAATGCATGCTGTAATGTGCATTTTAAGCGGTTGTCAAATAAGTATTTTTTTGAAAAAAGCATATTTATGAAATTTGAGTTGATCCATATTTTTCTTTAAAATCAAGGGTCAACCATTCAAATTTTTCAACGGTATTTTCCAGAGAAAGGTATGAAATACCTCCTGAAGCATTTTTATGACCTCCCCCTTCGAAGTGATCGCTTGCAAATTTATTTACGGCAAAATTCCCGGCAGATCGAAAAGATAATTTAACTTCTCCAGGACCTTCTTTGATAATGGTAGCCATGACAATTCCCTTGATGGATAGGGCATAGTTTACCAAACCCTCAGTATCTCCTTTTTCTAAATCGAACTGCTGAATATCTTTTTCTGAGATTGAGAAATACGCAATGTTTTTTTTCTTATCAACGATGAGCTTTTCAAGCAGTGAAAAACCAATAAATCGTAATCGGTTGATGGTATTGGTATCGTAAATGGAACGACTTACTTGATTAATATTTGCCCCCAAATCAATTAATTCTGCTACCGTACGATGTACTTTAGAGGTAGTGTTGCCATGCCTAAATGAGCCAGTATCAGTCATAATACCCGCATAGAGACAGTTTGCTATATCTGCAGTGATGGCTTTTTTTCCGTCAACTGATAGGATAAAATCATAAATTAATTCGGCAGTTGCTGCTGCAGAAGTATCCCAAAGTCGGTAGTCATCAAAATCCTCAGGATCTAGATGATGATCGATCATGACTTTTAACGCGGGCGACGAGGCTACCGCATCCGCGAGCCCTTTGATTCTTTTGAGACCTGAAAAGTCTAAACAAAATATCAAGGCACAGGATTGAATCATTTCAAGAATTAAATCATCATCTGCTGAGTTGAACTCAAGAACCTGATCGTTGCCTGGGAGCCAAGAAATAAAATTAGGATAATCTGTGGGTGTGATTACCTGAACCTCATGACCCCTTGCCTTTAGAAAATGAAAAAGCCCAAGAGAAGATCCAAGGGCATCAGCATCAGGACTTGCGTGCGTGGTGATGATGATTTTATGGAAATCTTCTAAAATGGGAATTAAATCAGTAATGGGCTTCATCAATTATTTGTTCATCAATATTAAAGAAGCAAAAATCATAAGAATTAAGGTTAAACACAAAACTTTTAATTTGAGTGGACTAATTATTTAAAATACCTACTTTTGTCACTATAAAATTTTATACCTTTTATTAAGCAAAAATGGGAACGACAAAGACCTTTACAATGATCAAACCAGACGCGGTAGCAGCCGGTAACTCTGGGGCAATTATAAAGATAATTGAAGCGCACGGATTCGTAGTTAGCGCAATGAAATTGACGCAGCTCACAGCCGCTCAAGCGGGGCAGTTTTACAAAATCCATGAAGAGCGACCTTTCTATAATGACTTGGTAGATTACATGTCTGGAGGGCCTATTATTCCCATGATATTGGAGAAAGAAAATGCGGTAGAAGATTTTCGAGCACTCATAGGGGCGACCAATCCAGTCGAAGCAGCTGAAGGAACCATACGTAAACTATTTGCTACTTCTATCTCGGCAAATGCCATTCATGGATCTGATTCAAATGAAAATGCGTTGATTGAGGGGGATTTCTTTTTTTCAAATTTAGAAAAAATTAAATAAATCAAAAAGAAGCAGCCTTGAGCGACGTAGGGCTGTGGCTTTTAAGGGCTACTCATCTTGGGCTCTATCCAAAAGTTATTAAAACCTTCACCGAGGTGCAGTATTATTTTTTTGAGTTGAAGTAATTCTAAGACGGCCAAAAAGTTAAAAATTGCGAGTATTTTTTCCGGTTTTTCGGCCAACAATTCTTCAAAAGAGATCCGCTGATTTTTACTTACATAAAGCTTTTGAATCAAGACTTCTTTTTGACTTTCAATGGTGTAGGGATAAGGAACAATCTGGTGGATAGGTTTATTTTTTTGTAGTTTATAGCGATTCACAACTTTGTAAAATACTTTCATCAGCTTGTAAAGATCTAAATCTTGAACTTCGGCATCAACATCTATTAAAGCGGCAATTTTTTTAATCTCTATCGCTAGATTGCCACGGTTTTCTCTTTGGAAACGCGTGGATTCTAAGTTAGAGAGTTGCTCCATAACAGATTTGTATTTTTTATATTCCAAAAGGTGTTTGATCAATTCCTCTCGAGGATCAATTTCATTGCCTGATTCATCTAAAACAGGTCTGGGAATTAACATTTTTGCTTTGATGCGCATCAGGGTAGCGGCTACCAAAATAAATTCACTGGCCACTTCAACATTCATTTTTTTCATTTGATGCAGATAATCAAGAAAATCACGGGTAATGGTTGCAATTGGAATATCGTAAATATCTAATTCATCACGTTCAATAAAAAAAAGCAGAAGATCAAAAGGTCCTTCGAAAAGAGGGAGTTTAATTTCAAATTTTGTGCGTGGGTCGTCAATTATGGAATCAGTCATCAGCTTAAGCAAAGATGCATGATTTGGAGAACCAAAAAAAGATTATTTTTGTAAATAACCAAAGAGTTCGTTAGATTGAATGTAAGACTTTTTGTCATAAGATAATCAACCATGCAAATTAAACAGGGTCCCCTTTTATCAAACGTAGATCATCCTGCAGATTTACGGAAATTAGAGACACAACAGTTGCCTCAATTTAGTGAGGAATTGAGGAATTACATTGTTGATCATGTCGCTACCTATGGTGGACATTTTGGAGCCAGTTTGGGTGTGGTTGAACTGACCGTAGCCCTACATTATGCATTTAATACCCCAATAGATCAACTGGTATGGGATGTGGGGCATCAGGCCTATGGGCACAAAATATTAACGGGGAGAAAATCCCATTTCCATTCTAATCGCGTCTATGGTGGATTGTCCGGGTTCCCTAAACGAGATGAAAGTAAATTTGATGCCTTTGGGGTCGGGCATTCTTCAACGAGTATATCCGCAGCGCTAGGGATGTCCATAGCCAATCAGGCAGAAGGAAAGGACAGACAGCATATTGCGGTCATTGGAGATGGAGCCATGACCGGAGGAATGGCTTTTGAGGCCATGAACCATGCAGGTGTCTCTAACTCCAATCTCATTATTGTATTGAATGATAATTGCATGTCCATCGATCCCAATGTGGGGGCTTTGAAAGAGTATCTTACGGACATTAGTACTTCTCAGATTTACAATAAATTTCGTGATGAGGCATGGAAAATTTTAGGAAAAGTCAGTAAGTTTGGTCCCAACGCGCAGGAGCTCGTAGCCGGTGTAGAAAACAGCATAAAGACTTTTCTACTCAAACAAAGTAATCTATTTGAGTCTTTCAATCTCAGATATTTTGGACCGGTGGATGGGCATGATGTGAACCATTTGGTGCATGTCTTCAATGATATCAAACAGATTCCAGGCCCAAAAATTTTACATTGTATCACGAAGAAGGGTAAAGGGTACGACGCGGCAGAAAAGAATCAAACCAAATGGCACGCTCCGGGTACTTTTGATAAAATTTCGGGAGAGATTCATAAAACTTCTTCTTTGACCCCACAACCCCCCAAATATCAAGATGTATTTGGCCATACTCTAGTTGAATTGGCAGATGAGAATCCAAAAATCATGGGAATTACCCCTGCTATGCCTTCAGGATCCTCTATGAATATTATGATGGAGGCATATCCTGAGCGGTCATTTGACGTGGGTATTGCCGAGCAGCACGCCGTTACCTTTTCTGCGGGTTTAGCCACACAAGGTTCGATACCTTTTTGTAACATTTATTCAACATTCATGCAGCGAGCATATGATCAGGTGATTCACGATGTTTGTGTTCAAAAGTTACATGTGGTATTTTGTCTAGATCGAGCAGGTTTCGCTGGAGCAGATGGTCCTACGCATCACGGTGCCTATGATATTGCCTTCATGAGGTGCATACCTAACCTCATAGTTTCTGCACCCATGGATGAATCTGAACTTAGAAATTTGATGTATACTGCCATGCAGGAAGGGCGTCCTTTTTGTATCCGGTACCCAAGGGGTAAAGGGGTTTTAGTCGATTGGAAAACCCCTTTTGCTAAAATTGAAGTGGGAAAGGGTCGTAGGATAAAAGAGGGAAGAGATATTGCCCTACTTACTTTTGGTACGGTAGGAAATTATGCACTGACGGCTCATAAAGAATTGGAGAAAATAGGCGTGACTGCCGCTTTGTTCGATATGCGTTTCGTCAAACCCTTAGATACAGCTTTATTGCATGACGTATTCAAATCGTATGATCATGTGATCACCATTGAAGATGGTTGTCTTATGGGTGGATTTGGAAGTGCCGTAGCTGAGTTTATGGTGGACCATGGTTATCAAGCAAAACTAGAGAGATTGGGAATTCCCGATCGAATGGTAGAGCATGGAACACAGCTAGAATTGCATAAAGAATGTGGATTTGACCCTCAAGGTATTTATCAAGCAGCGGTAAAAATATTGGAGATCGAAATTGCCTAAAAGTCTTGAACGGATCCGTTCAATCAAAAACTTGCCCTAAAAGAATTACAAACTTTTCAACTTCTTCAAAGGAGTTGTACAAAGGTACAGGAGCCACTCTAATCACGTTGGGTTCACGCCAGTCCAGGACTACCCCATTTTTTGTAAGGTGGTCGAAGGCCAATCTTCCTTGATCGTAAAAATAGAGCGATAATTGACAACCTCGTTCTGATTCGTTTTTTGGAGTCAAAATATTGATATGTGGCTTGATCGCCTCATTATTTACTAGCAAATATTCCAAATACCCCGTTAACAAAATACTTTTCTTGCGAAGTTCTTGAATATTGGCTTTTTCAAAAATATCCAGAGAAGCCAAATGAGCTACAGAAGAAATAATATTGGCATTGCTGAGCATCCAGCCGTCGATCCCAGGAATAGGATCAAAATCATTTTCCATTTTGAAACGAATGGTTTCGTTTTGTCCCCACCAACCTGCTAATCTTGGGAAATCAGGATTATTCCCATGTTTTTCATGTATGAATACTCCTGAAACATTTCCTGGTCCAGAGTTCAAATATTTGTAGCTGCACCAAGCCGAAAAATCAACTTGATCTTCATGGAGGGTCATGGGAATATTCCCCACGGCATGTGCAAGATCGAATCCGGCATAGGCACCAACTTTATGGGCCGCATGTGTAATAGATTTTAGGTCCAAAAATTGGCCACTATAATACTGAATACCGGGTAGCATCACCAACGCCAGAGCGTCTCCAGTAGTTAAAATGGAATGGCAAATTTTTTCAGTAGAGAAATAACCATTTTCATCAGGGCTAATTTCGATGAGGTGGTCCTCTGGCGAGATACCTTTTTGCTTCATATGAGAGGTAACTGCGAAATAATCTGAAGGGAAGGCTCCTTTTTCGATGATCATCTTTTTCCTCGTCCCTTTGGGTTGATAAAAAGAAGCCAGCAGAAGATGCAAATTTGTGGTCAAGTTATTCATAGCGACCACTTCATGAGTTTTGGCTCCAACTAGATGGGCCATAGCTGTTTTACCCTTATGATGGTGTGAAACCCATGGATCTTCATTAAAATGGCCATCGACCCCTTTTTGTGCCCATTTTTTTAGTTCATGGTCAATTTTGGAGGAAGTGATTTTAGGCTGTAATCCCAAAGAATTACCACAGAAATAAATGACCTCTGTATTATTTCTTATGGGGATGTAAAATTTCTTTCGAAATTCCTTTAAAGGGTCTTGCTGATCAAGAATTATTGCGTTTACCGGGTTCTTTTCAAAATGCCTTATTGCGTTCAAGTGTTTACTTTAATTAATCTGTGGCGGATGCTTTTGGATTAAGCTTTGCGATTCTGTGAGATTTCCGTGATTTTTGACCGCAGTATCCACAACTTAGAAATTTGATCAATTCACCTTCTTCATTCAGGGTTGCGGGCTGTGTAATCTCTTCTTTTGAGACCTTCAGCGTTTGATAATTACATTTATCACATTTTAACGCATGAAGCCTACCATTGTATTTTTCAATTTTTGTAAATTTAGTTTTTTCATCAATCCAAACATCATAATCTACTGAAAAGGCATTTTCTTCCGCCTGCATGCCCTCATCTAAATAGACATCTTCTTCTTCTTCACTTAATAACTTCATGACATTACCCTCAGCGGAAATTCTTGGTGAATATCTTAATTTTTTCAGTCTCTTTTCAATGTAGAAAGGGAAATAAAACTTAAGCATATTTTGAACGATTACTCCTATAATGATGCCCATCATAGAGCTTAAGAAAAGTCGTACAAAAAACCAAAGCCACGTAGTAGGGTAGAATAAGGTATTGAGCAGTAGGGTTGCTCCGATGGTAAAAAGCAAAAAGGAAAACCACAAACGTTTGATTTCATTCTTATTAATGTAATCGTATCGAGATTTTTTATCACTCGTGAATAAAAGCTTTAAGTAGTGACTTAAAACGAGTGAAAGTCCAGCTGAAATCAATAAGATGGCGGTATAATTACCATACATGTTCCAGACAGAGAGGATGTGGTCAGGCATTAAAGGCATCATGGCAAATAATCAGTTAAAGGGCTTACATTCTTGACAAGCTTAAATTTATTAACTTATTTCAAAGAAAACATTCTAGTATTCAAGAAATAGTTGCTTGGGTAGGTATTTTTTAAAAATAAAAATTTTACGAATTATCAGAAAGGTATGCTTAAAGCTATTTAGAAAGCTATTTTGGTTTGAATTACTCTAAAAAAAGATTAACTTTTCCTCATGAAATTATTTTTTAAAATTGGGATCATTTTTATGGTCCTTTCATTTGCTTGCTCTGGAGAGCGGTCAAAAAAAAATCAAGATAATGAAGTCCTAGAACTCCGAGAGCGGGCACATCAATTAAGTCAAAAACTCATCATTACCGATGGACATATTGATTTACCATATCGTATGGCTAATAAAGGATTCATGTCGCGTAATTCGGTTGAAGATGTATCTATTGAAACTATGGGAGATTTTGATTATCCCAAAGCCAAGATGGGAGGACTAGACGCTCCTTTTATGTCGATATACGTTCCGGCAGCACTTCAAAAATCAGGAGGGGCTAAAGCTTTTGCAGACTCTCTAATAGACATGGTAGGTAGATTACCGGAAGCCTTCCCAAATTTATTTGCCTCGGCAGGAACACCAAGTGAAGTAAAGGAAAATTTTGAAAAGGCCCTTATTTCACTCCCTTTAGGTATGGAAAATGGTGCGCCTATTGAATCGGATTTGGCCAATGTGAAATATTTCTTTGATCGCGGAATCAGGTACATTACTTTGACTCACTCTTTAGATAATGAAATTTGTGATTCTTCGTATGATACCAGCGAAGATACTTGGGATGGATTGAGTCCATTTGGGGAACAAGTGGTACAGGAAATGAATAAATGGGGCATCATGATTGATGTTTCTCATATTTCAGATAAGGCATTTTATGATGTAATGAATTTGACCCAAGCCCCTGTCATTGCATCTCACAGTTCTTGTAGAAAGTTTACACCAGGCTTCATGCGCAATATGAATGATGATATGATTAAGCTTTTAGCAGAAAAAGAAGGTGTCATCCAAATCAATTTTGGCTCTTCATTTTTATCAAAAACCTCTCAGGATCAATTTTCCGAAATCAAGACCTCTTTAGATGAATATAGAGCGGTTGAAGGCTTGTCAGAAAATGATTCAACGTATGTCGCCTATGCGGCTCAATATTTAATCGATATGGACCCTTTTGAGGAAATCAAAACCGTTGCAGATCACATTGATCACGTGGTAGCCATTGCTGGAATTGATTATGTGGGATTGGGTTCAGATTTTGACGGTGTCGGAAACTCCTTGCCTAAAGGACTGAAAGATGTTTCGATGTATCCTAACTTAATTTATGAGTTATTAATGCGCGGGTACAGCGATGAGGATATCGAAAAAATTTGCTTCCAAAATGTATTTCGTGTCTGGGAAGAAACCTTGAGAGTTGCGTCAAAAATTCAAACCCTTTAGTTTTTCTTCAGAGAACGAATAAAGGACGACCAAGCAAAGGGGTTTAAATAATTATTGGCGGCAGGCTGATATTGATACCGATTATAATTCATTTGTTCATTCATGGCATTGCGGAAATTGGCATTGCCACTGTTGACTTGATTGCGATACATTTCTCGCATAACTTCACTGTTCATCCAGACATTGAGGTTACTTTGATCAAACTCATTAGGTAACCGTGTAGCCAAAATACCTGCCTTAAAAGTAGCTTCCGAGGGGTAGGGAAAGATGGCTACATCTTCCAAGTAAAAGATATCTTCAGTTAGATAGACAACCAACTTCAAACTATTGGGTTCCTTATGAGAAGGAATAATGTAGTAGGTTTTATCAAAGCCTACTGCAGAGAATATAATACTGTCCCCTTCCAAGACAGGCATTGAAAAAAACCCATATGGATTGGTGGTCGTTCCACGTCCTCCTTGAGGGACATACACGTGAACTCCCGGAACAATAGATGCACTATCATTCGCAAAGATGACTCCAGTAAATTGGATCACCTTTGGTGTAATTCCCCTGATTTGACCATAAGTCAATGAATAAAGGGCAAGACAGAAAACAAGGAGGACGCTTATTTTTTTCAAGAATGAAAAAGTAATAAATTCATACGAACTAAACGCAAAAAGTTGACTTTTGTGATAACTTAGTCAAAAAATATTAATTTTGAAGCTTAAAAAATTCAGTCTTTTAATAGGAGCTCAGATATTTAAGTCCTTTTCAGAGGAGGCAAGGGTTCGAATCATTCAATTACTGCTCGAAGCAAAGAGCCTCACCATTTCGGATTTGGTCTCTATTCTAGACTTTACCCAGACAAAGACCTCAAGGCATGTCGCTTATTTAAAGAATGCGGGTCTGGTTAAGTCGCACAAATTAGATCAATGGGTGGTTTACAGTCTCAAAGAGGAAGTGATAGAAATCGTGAGTAAGATGATGGTCTTTCTTCAAAAAGACCCACAATTATTGAGAGATCTTGAGCTCTATGCTATTATGGATTCCAATAGAGAATTGGCCACGCATAAGGCCAAGGCGAAAGAATTGAGAGCGTGACGAAGCTATTTTTTGATTTAGATCATACTTTGTGGGATTACGAAACCAATGCGCGAGCCATATTGCTTGATATGTATCGTACTTTCGAACTTGACCGGTTTTTCAGTGATGAAGCCCATTTTATCCAAACATTTAAGCAACAGAATGAACAGTTATGGCATCGCTATAACGTGGGGGAAATAGATAAGTTTGAAATCCGAAATCATCGGTTTGGTTACATTATGAATGCCGTGAAAAACACAGATCTTATCTTAGCTCAAGAATTATCAAATCAATTCATCATTGAATGTCCTCGAAAGAAGGCATTGATGCCCAATGCACACAAAGTACTTGATAGACTATCAAAAGATTTTGAATTAGGGATTATTACTAACGGTTTTGATGACACTCAGAATATCAAATTGAAATACAGTGAGATTGATCATTACTTTAAGTGGGTGGTGACCTCTGAGTCTTCAGGTCATCGAAAGCCAGCCAAGGAGATTTTTGATTTTACGCTTGATTACTGCGGAGGAACCCTAGGGGATATGGTCATCATTGGGGATAACCTGCAAACAGATATATTAGGGGCTGACCATGCAGGATGGAGGTCTGTTTGGTACAATCCCCAAAAAGAATCCAAAGCACCCTCGCAATGGCAAGTTCATGACTTGATTGAACTCCCGGCACTCTTCCTGTAAATCGTTGGTGATTGCTTATATTTGAACCATAGAAAGTAAATAAATAAACAATGTCGTACGGAAATTTCAAAATACCCCAACCTATAAATGAACCTGTGCTTAATTACATTGCGGGTTCCTCTGAAAAGCAGGCAGTTAAGGAAGCTTTAAAACAAGCAAAATCTCAGGAAATAGATGTGCCTATGTATATCGGATCTGAGAAAATCAGGACCGGAAAAAAAGTTAAAATGAGCCCTCCTCATGACCATCAATATGTCTTAGGACATTTTCACGAGGGGGATGCCAGTCATGTTCATGACGCTATTGAAGCGGCATTGGCAGCTAAGGAATCTTGGGCGAAGTTGAGCTGGGAGCATCGAGCAGCCATATTTCTAAAGGCAGCGGATTTGATAGCAGGACCTTACCGAGCTAAAATTAATGCAGCAACCATGCTCGGCCAATCCAAAAATATTTACCAAGCCGAAATAGATGCTACTTGCGAGTATATAGATTTCTTGAAGTTCAATGCCACTTATATGGAAGAAATTTATAGTCAGCAGCCTAAATCTTCGGCTGGTGTCTGGAACAGAATGGAGTATCGACCCCTCGAGGGATTTGTGTTTGCAGTAACACCATTTAATTTCACATCCATTGCGGGTAATTTATGTACTGCTCCAGCAATGATGGGAAATACCATTGTATGGAAACCTGCTTATACACAGATTTATTCTGCTCAAGTCATCATGGAGATCTTTCAAGCTGCAGGATTACCCGATGGAGTGATTAACATGATCTACGTCGATGGCCCCATTGCCGGAGAAGTGGTATTCAACCATCCAAAATTTGCAGGATTACATTTTACAGGAAGTACACAAGTATTTAAAAATCTTTGGAAAACCATTGGACAAAATATAGATATTTATAACAGTTATCCACGAATTGTTGGCGAGACGGGAGGTAAGGATTTTATTATGGTCCATGCTTCAGCTGATGTGCAAGAAGTTTCAACAGCTATCGTCAGAGGAGCCTTTGAATATCAAGGGCAAAAATGTAGTGCAGCTTCACGCGTATACATTCCAGATAACCTATGGGAGGAGATTCAAGAGCATTTAATAAATACTTTGAAGGGTATTAAAATGGGCTCTCCGGAAAACTTCACGCATTTTATCAATGCGGTGATAGATAAGAAATCCTTTGAAAAAATTACTCAATACATTGATCGTGTGAAAGCATCTAGTGATGCTGAAATCATAGCGGGGGGTAATTATGACGGTACTAAGGGTTATTTTATTGAGCCAACCGTGATCTTATCCAAAAATCCACGTTACGAGACGATGTGTGAAGAAATATTTGGACCTGTAGTTTCTGTCTATGTGTATCCTCAAGATGAATTTGAAGCTACCCTTACGCTCGTCGATCAAAGTTCAGCCTATGCTTTGACGGGAGCAATATTTAGCAAAGACAGATATGCTATCGAGCGGGCTTCAGATGTTTTACAGTATGCTGCTGGCAATTTTTACATCAATGATAAGCCTACCGGAGCCGTAGTGGGGCAACAGCCATTTGGTGGAGCGAGAGGCTCTGGAACCAATGATAAAGCCGGAGCTCAAATGAATTTATTGAGATGGGTAAGTGCGCGTACGATAAAAGAAACATTTATGGGAGCGACTGATTATAATTATCCTTTTTTAGATGCTGAATAGGTTAGTTCTGAATTAACACAAAAGGGTTAGAATTAGAGCCGTATGAATATTTTGAGTTCTATTTTGCCTTTAAATAGAGTAAAGAGTCTACTTTTCTAAATACAAACAATGTTCTTACACGAGTAATTTTTTTTGTAAATTGAACTCATAAATAAAGAAAATGAAAAAAGTTGGGAGAAATGATGTTTGTCCTTGTGGGAGTGGTAAGAAGTACAAAAATTGCCACGGAATCAAGGCGATGGTCAGTAGACAGGGAAACAAAACTTTTTGGATGATTGGAATATTGATTGTCCTTTTTATATCCGCAATCTACGGATTGTACAATAAAAGCGAAGAGAATGGAAGTACACGGCCTGAGGGGCAGGCTCCCGCAGGTAAAGTATGGTCAGCAGCACATGGTCATTGGCATGATGCCTAATTACGCAAAGGTCGTGGGAAAGTCAATAGCCTAGATTTTTTTTAAGAGGACATGTTTTAAAACAATATCAGTGAATGTAAGGATTTCCCCATTTAAGCGTCCTTTTAAATGTTCTCATGTCACTAAATCAGAAGAGATATTTTAGTGTTCCGTTATTCCCGAATGGTCTAAAGAATCAGTAATGAAATAGTATGAGAGTTTTTTTAATAATTTTTGTGAGCTTGATACCTGTTTTTTGTTTTTCTCAAATAGATCACTGGGAGAGCGTAGTCCTACCGGGTGATGACTGGTATTATACAGTACCAAGTAGTCAACCCAGTACTTTATGGAATCGGCTGGATTTTGACCATTCAAACTGGAGTCAAGGGATCTCCGGATTTGGTTATGGAGATGATGATGATGCTACTTTAGTTCCTGAAAATACTATCTCAGTTTACTTGAGAAAAACTTTTGAGATCATTGATCTTAAAGCGATAGAAAGGTTGCGATTGGATATTGATTATGATGATGGCTTTGTCGCGTATCTCAATGGCCAAGAAATGGCAAGAGATTTGGTTTCGGGAGTTACGCCTGCTTATGATCAGTTAAGTGATGGTCACCATAATGCGTTATTACCTAGCGGACAAAAACCAGAATATTTTGATATCGATGTCGATTTTTTGATGGAGGGAACCAATGTCATTGCTGTGCAAGTACACAATCAATCAAGTACTTCATCTGATATGACTGCTTTACCGGTACTTTCATTGGGAATCAATACTACTGAATATATTTATCGAAGTACACCGAGTTGGTTTTCAGAGCCTATTTATGTGGATTTTCAATCATCTAATTTGCCGATTGTAGTTCTAGAAACCGTGAATAATCTATCGATTCCTTCAGAACCTAAAATTGCGGCAAACATGATTATTGTGGACAAGGGCGTAGATTTAAGAAATGACATTTCAGATGTAACCAACCTTGATTATTTAGATTTTAAAGGGGCCATAAAGATAGAGGTTCGTGGTTCCTCATCCTCTTTATTACCTAAAAAGCAATATGCTTTGACTACTTATGATAGCCTGGGTCAGAAAGAGGACGTGAGTATCTTAGGAATGCCCAAAGAGAATGATTGGATTTTAAATGGGATTGCCTACGACTCTTCGCTGATCAGAGATTATTTGAGTTATCAACTGTCGAATCAAATAGGTCAATATGCCTCGAGAGGTAAATATTGTGAAGTGATGCTGAATGGAAATTATGAAGGGATCTATCTTTTTCAAGAGAAATTAAAGGCCGATAATAATCGGATCAATATAAAGAAAATTCAACCAGAGGATCTTTCATTACCCAATCTTACGGGAGGGTACATCACCAAGACAGATAAAATTGAGGGGGCAGATTTAGTAGCTTGGAATATGCCCAATTATGGTGGATGGCAGAGTAGCTTTGTACATGAATATCCAAAATCTACAGAGATCAAAACCTCGCAACATCAATATATCAAAGGAGTGTTTGAACGCTTGGAAAATACATCGGGCAATAAAAATAGTTCATTAGAGGACGGTTATCCATCAGTAATAGATGTTCCTTCATTTATTGATTTCATGATTTTAAATGAGTTTGCGGCCAATGTAGATGGCTATCAATTCAGTACTTTCTTTCATAAAGACCGTAATGGAAAATTACGCGCAGGACCGATTTGGGATTTCAATTTGACCTACGGTAATGACCTTTTCTTTTGGGGGTATGATCGAAGTTTCACCTACGGATGGCAGTTTGATGATGGGGAAAATATGGGGGCAAAATTTTGGAAAGATTTGTTTGATGACCCGATTTATAGATGTTATTTAAATAAAAGGTGGCAAGGACTTACTGATCTAGGGATGCCACTCAATACACTGAAAGTAACGGACTTTATCAATGAAACGGTACTTCATATTTCAGAAGCAGCAGACCGGCAAGAAGCTTTATGGGGGACCATGGGTATATTTGATCAGCAAGTCAGCGAGCTGAAGAGCTTTATCAAGGATAGGAATACTTGGCTATCCGGTCAATTGAAATCAACGACGTCCTGTGCATCGGTAACGCAGCCGGCACTTGTGATTACTAAAATTAATTATCACCCTTCGGCTGAAGAGAATGAAGATTCAAGAGATTATGAGTTCATTGAAATTACTAATGTGAGTGATGCATCTGCCGATCTTACGGGACTTTATTTGGGAGAGTTAGGGCTTACCTATCAATTTCCAAAAGGCATATTTATGGGCCCCCATAATACTTTATATTTAGCTAATGAGACAAATTCTTTCAAAGAAAGGTATGGATTTACTCCTTTCGATGAATTTACTAGGAGCTTATCGAATCAAAGTGAAAAAGTTCAATTGCTGGACGGCTATGGAAATATAATAGATGAGGTTTTGTATTCAGATGAGGCTCCCTGGCCTATCGAAGCAGATGGTGCAGGGGCTTATTTATCTTTAAAGAACGTTAACTTAGACAATAATGATGGGGCCAATTGGGAAGGTCAATTAATTTTACCCGCTTATGAGAATATTTTAGGTAGCATCAATACCCTACAGCCTTTGGTGTCCGTCTTTCCTAACCCGGTTCAGGAAGTTTTACATATCACTGCTAGTGGGAGGATTAAAGTGGTTAATGTTTGGAATATTGAAGGTAAATGTGTCGGGCAATACAGGTTTGATGTTAACAAAGCTGTGATGTTATTAAACAGTTATCAAGCGGGAATCTATTATCTCGAAATTTATACTGAACAAGGGAGATTCTTTAGAAAATTAATCAAAAATTGATTAATTTTCTAAACCAGAATTGTATAATAATTACACTTAAATGAGGAATTCACATAGCTGCAACAAAAAACTCATACCACATCAGTGGTACGAGTTTTTTGTTTTTTTTTATAATATCATATTATAATGATATTAATTGAATAAAAGCTCTAATGTTATTATTTTCGAGTAAACACGACATCTTTTTATGTGTTTACTGAAAAGGGAAAGAGACTTAAATTAATTTTCAAGTCGCATTTCGGTACTTCTACTCTTATTTTCTAATCTTCCTACTTCTCTTACCTGATCTCGATGCTTTTTTCTTCCTTGGCATTTCTTTCGAAGCGACAAAAGACATTCCTTCATTTAGTTCTATATTAGTTAAAACAGCATTTTCGCTATGGCTTAATGAGAGATCACTGGGTGAAGCTTGAATCATTGAGAACATAAAGAGTGATATAAAAGTGGCTATAATTTTTTTCATAATTTCTATTATTTGTTACAATTTTTTCATTTTTAAACTTAAATGTAATTAAAAAAGAATTGATTTCTATTATTTCCTTTAATCTTTTATCCAAAACTATGATTGACTACTTGTTTTTGTAAGTAAATTAACAAAAAAGTTCTCGAGCTTGAAGGATACAATTAAGGATAATTTAAAAATTTTTAAGAGCACATAAAAAAGCCCCTGTAAAAAATTACAAAGAGGCTTTTTTTCATTATTGTGTGGGACTTGTGGCAGATAAAATTTGACCTAAAACGATGGTTTTCCATCCATCAGGCATGATTTCATTGAGGTTGGTTTGAGGCCAATCTCCTAAACCATCAATATCATTGGCTAGTACTTTCATGGCGGCGGCTTTAGTAGCAAACGCATTCCAGGTCATAACATTGGTGGTCTGGTTGGCATTGACAGGGAGAAATTTAGTACCTACACCCCATGCTTTCAAACTTGTTTTGCTCATGTTTTTTTTATCATAAGCCATCTATGCCTTCTCGCCTTTCAAATATCCTTCTAGATTATTGGCATGACCAAAATTCATGATTACATATTCGAAGGCCTCAGTGGGAGCAATTTCCATTTGCCTTTGGTAGTAATAGATACCGGATTCTTCTCTCAAATCGCGATACAATATGTCTGGATCAACCCCTACGATGGCTTTGGTATTGTACCACCAATCGGTGCTTTCATTCATAGCTTCAATACTTGCTAAGCCATTGACAATAATATAGTTTTAGCCCGTATTGGCCTCACCTATGGTTTCATCCAACTTGATGAGTGCCCAGTTGACCAGTTGGCCTTTATTGACTGCATCTTGCGCAATTTTGGAGACATAATCTACTTCAATTTTCTCAAAGAGTGCTTGATTTTCAGGTGATATTCGAACGCCATTTAAATGGTAAACGGCTTACGCTTGGCTCATCAAAACTAGGCATGGCAATCCTATAAATATTAAAATTTTTTTTATGATTTTTGGTTTATTAAGGTCTAAAAAAAAGTTTGAAAATTTAATGGTCTATCAACGTATTTTATTGTGCAGAGTTTGCGATCATCTGAAAAATAGGCGTCATCATAAAACCATCGGGATTGTGATCCTTCATTTTAGATTTTTTTAGCAGATCTGCTGGAAGCTTGTAACCAATTCGATATTTCATTAAATCTTCCAGCGTATTAAACATATCCCATGTAGATACTTTGGCCCAATTGGCGCCCAATGGAGCTAATTTTCTACCAACACCCCAATTGACCATGCCCATGCTATCCATAGTTTTTTCGAAATAGGGTTTCCACAATGTTAAATTTTCTTGGATGAAGCCGTCAACATTTTCTGGACGGGCAAAATTGAATTGAATAAAACCTCCCAGTCCTTTGGCAATACTACCTTCATCTAGATAGATATGTCTTGAATCAGCCGTCCAGGTATGGGTTGCACTCAGGGCACTGACAAGGGCTTGTTCTTCTGTACTAAGTACATCAGCAGCATGATTCCACCAGCTATTCTTTTCACTAAGCATCGCCTCAATACTGGTATTTGACTGAACGAATACATAGTTGTATCTCTCTTCATCGTCAATATTGTCCATGGTTACATGCTTCAGAAATGCCCAAAAGGTGATATCCCCTTTTTCAGTAGCTTGCTTGGCTACTTTTTGCATGTACATAGATTGAACTTTTTCAAAGTCGGCTGTATTGCCTTCTATTCTTACAAAATGCATTGAATACACGCCATACTCTTGTGCTTGAATCATGAGGGTACTCAGGGCGAGTACCATTGAAATAAATAATTTTCTCATTTTTATGTTGGTTTAAAGGTTCAAATATCAAATATATATTAATTGGTGGTATTCAAATAATATTTCAAAAATTAATGTGTTATTAAAAAGGCCTATACTGCCCTCAAATTTGAGCGAATTATTTAATCAGCATTCTTTTTTTTAAAGTGGATTGGATTAAAAGGATCTGATTTATTGGTCAATATTTTTTACTTGTCTCTGAGCTATTGTAATTAATCATTCTATTGAGAGTAGTCTTTTCTTAAGCCAGACCCTATTATTTCACATTCAGATTTTATTTATTATCTTGTCAAATTTATCTTATGAAGGAATTATCAGTTTAATTTGCTGCTAATGAAAGCGAAGTATAAAACCCTTGGGCTTAAGAAAGGAGCTTCTCAAGAAGAGATTCAAGAAGCTTATGACCGGTTAAGTAAAGAGTTGGATCCTATTACCAACAATAATGAAACCTTTTTTGTAGAGCAGTTAGCTAAAGTGAGTGCAGCCTACGAAGCCTTATCTCAGCGTTCTAATTTATCAACTAAAGAAGGTGATCATTTTGTTGAAGATCACTCGAAGGAAAGGTCAAAAAAAAATAAGCATAAAAAAGATTACGATGAACATGAAATACCGGTAAAAGAACTGAATTGGTTTCTTAAACTCTTCACCATCGGTGATAAGTTTAGTTTTCGAGATTTCTTCGATCGGGCCAAAAAAATGTTCATTGAGTTTATGGCCATTTTTTTTGGTGTATTTCTGTCCTTGGCAGTAGATCAAAAAAGAGAGGAAAGTAATCACCGTGATGACAATATCAACAACATGAAGAAATTGAAAGTTGAATTACAGGATATTCTTTTGTACATCGATGAACATGTTGGTAATTTATCAATTTACCATGAATTTTTTATGAATCAATATTATTCATGGGAGGAAGATTCTGATTCTGTTTTTTTGATCATGTATGGTGAGGGAGAAGAGGCTTTCGCCATCGCTCCGTTGAGTCTTTATGAGGAAGTTATGCCTTTTGATCCACCAGAGGTTACATACAACTCAGTTCAGCTCGACGGAACCTTCCGATTTTTAGATGATACTTTAGAGCATGAATTAACTAAGATTTATTCGGGGAGCGATTTGTTTTTTATTAAAGAGAATGCTTATAAGATTGATCAGAGCATAGTCGATGATTTTGTGGCACGTATTTCAAATAAGTGGGTGTTAGATATTGGAAGTACTGAGACTCAATACAATGAATTTTGGTTTGATAATACAGAGTACATTCAAAAAGATTACTACATGAAAAACAATCTTCGTCGAAGACTTAAGAACTTTGACAATGTGACGGGACAATTAGCTGAACACAGGGCTCGCGTTGAAGGAGCACAACATTTATTAGATTCAATTTTGACTGCGAAAGAGAAAGAGATTGAAATTATTTATTGGGTGGTTGATTTAGACTTTCTTAAACTGGAGTAAAGCTTATTTTGAGGAATATATTGTCTGTTGATTTTTCCTCATTTATTTGTGGCTGTCCTGAGTAGACCCGGATCATATTTCTTTTTCTTCATTCAACATTTAGCCCAATATATTAAGCTGAAAATCGCTCTAATTAGTTCCATTTCTCAACAATAAACCAGATGAGAGTCAGTGATTTTTGATCTCATTTAATTCAGGCTACTCATATTTAAGTTCACAATAAAAGTCACCTGACAGACATTATTTTTCGGAGAACGGCACGATCGCGGAGGTCCCTGATACCCATCATGGATTGATAATTCTTATCTGCGTCGACGGCAGGCATTGATGATGCTTTGATGTAATCCGAATATTTGGCATACCAATCTACGGTCAGGTAATTCCAATACAAGTCAGTGCCATACTTATCAATTCTTTTTTGTAAAGTCCAACCCGTTCTGAATTTTTCATCAGGCATGACCGCCATTGCTAAATCTATTTCCATATTTTCAAAAGTCTTGAATTTGCCTTCCTTAACCTTCATAAAATTCATCACCATAAATTTATCAGGGCTACTATTGGTATTTGAAATACTTTTAATGGAGGTTATGATATAATCCCCAATAATATCTCGACTTTTAATATTCTCCTCATAGAAGTTATCAAGATCCCCATCGGTCATATCAGGAAAGACTTTTTGCATATTTACGCCCGAGTAAAGACTGTCCATCTTAGATAGCTCCACCAAGGTGACTATGACATGACTGAAAGGTGTTTGGCGAGAGTTGACGACTTGCCATAAATCCCAGCCATTGATGATTCCATCTTCAATGCGTTGCTTGTGGAGGCGTGCAAATTTTTGTGTTAGATTTTCCCGATAATTACTTCCTTCTTTGGCTTTGATGAAGGTAAGTCTCAGGTACGTGTTATTATCTTGTCCCCATACATTTAGGCAGAAGCAGATGGATAAAGTAAGTATTAAATATTTCATTGAAAGAATCTTTTGGTTTCAATATATTACATCTTTTGGGATCGATCAAAGGGTTTAGCAAAAATTGAACGTATGTCGAAGTAAGGGTTTTAAAAATGAATCTTTAATACAAGGATTCAAGAAGTCTCTTCAAAGATTTATTTGGGAGTAATGTCTGGCCCTATTTCATATGCGGGTCAGCATAAAAAAGGGTGCTTGATCGCCACCCTTTTTTATATATATTGACTGATTTGAAACTGAATTTTTGAGTTCAATCAGATACTGAGACCCATTATTTTTGGAGTACCCTTATCTCATCGTATCTACCGTTGGTATAGGTTTCAAGTACCTCTGCGATGTCTCTTCTCCAGCTACCCATACCATTGATTTTTTCATAACTGGCAGCAAAATTTTCAGGTAGGCCATTGCTCTTTTCAAATCGCGTAAATGATTTAAAAGGATAAACCAATGAGATATCCTCTCCATTTTCAGAGCGGAAAGGGCTGACATAAACCCGGCGTACTATGGATGCATTTGTGGCCACCAGCACCTCCTTAATTTTGGTAATGGCCTCCAGTACTTTTGCCATACTATTGGCCTTATTATTCAATTTGAAGGTTCTGATCAAAAGATAATCCGAACTGCCAAATTCGGCTGGAGTATAACTGGCCTCCCAGTGAAGTTTTGCATGCTTAATCTTCTCATCAGTGATGTAGCTTTGGATATTTTTACCCCAGTCTGCCATATGTGCGGCATCAGGTTGTTGGTCTAAATCGGCATAGGTCATAGGTCCATCTAACCAAACAAATTTTCCGGAGTTGGGTCCTGTCAAGATGCTGTAAATACTGGCTGTGCTTTTGCCTCCTGTGTGATATTTTGCATTATGTAATTTTACACCTGAGATTAATTTACCCTCTAATTTTTTATTAGGGGTCAGGATTATGTTTTCATAGATCATGGTTTCCTGTGCCATCACAGAGGTTGAAAACATTAAAAATAGAATTAAAAGTCTCATAACGTGGTTATTTTAGTGGTTTGTTAAATGATAAAATAAGTTCTTATTTGTAGTCTTATCTACATTAAATGTATCGTTTCTAATCAGATTTACTTGTCGTCAATAGGCTCAAAGAATAATATATTCTTCTTTTGATATTTAGAAACTCAATGAAGAAAATCTAAAGGTATTGAAAATTTTTTAGACTAGGCCTTTCCTCTTTCTAAATACTCTTTGAGATGGATGCCGTTGTCGGTGATATCTCTGGTATATATCCAGGCAATAGTACCTGTATGAAGTGAAATCTGATGGCGTTCGTAGTCAATCTGATGGTTTTCAAATTGATCGATCTCAATAAGGGTTTGCAGATTTATTTCGAATACATCGACTACGATGTGGTATCCTTCACTGTTATAGGGAAGGACGCAGGGGTAATCGGAAATGAAACGATACTTTTTTTGTGTCGTATAAATGCCTAAGAAGGATGATTCTTGAAGAAAATGGTAATAGTTGCCATAGCCTTTTCTCAGGGTTCCATAGACGGCCAATTTTATTGTTTGAGGGGTTGAAGATTGAAGCGTTATATTGTTGAATTCGGCTCAATAGGATTCATAATCAATGATTAATCAGTTCTGTTTTCTTAAAAATACATGGATTATTTGATAATCTATAATTTTTTAGCGCTGCCGTTAATGAACCGTTTCAATAAGGCATTGAGTACCTCTAAACATATATGAGCTCCCTGGCGTTTTACCCAGCATGGCTTGGCCGATGGGAGATAAGGTCGAAAGAGCAAAAACTTTTACATCGGCTATGTCCAGGGCCCCAAAGTTGGCAGAGAAATAATAAAAATTATTTGATTCTTTGACTAAGGCTCCGAGGCTTACTTTATTGATGGATTTACCGAGGTCGATCAAGTCCAAAGCTTTTTTTAGCTTATAGGCTTCCATGAGTTGAACGCCTAATTTTTCTTTTTCAAGCACAATCATCGAGCGTCCGGTTTCATATTTGTCCCCTGCCGAACTTTTGGTGTCTTGATTGGACGCCTCTTGAAGGCCTACCAATTCTGATTTTAAGCTTTCAATTTTTGTTAAAGCGAGATATAAGCATTTTTGATGGACCTTTAATTTTAGCGCGGCTAAGTCCATCACAATTAAAAGTCAAATTTAATTCCCTGTGCCAAGGGAAGTTCTTTTGAATAATTAATCGTATTGGTTTGCCTTCGCATGTAGGCTTTCCAAGCATCAGAACCTGACTCTCTTCCTCCACCTGTTTCTTTTTCACCGCCAAATGCGCCTCCTATTTCTGCACCCGAAGTACCAATGTTTACATTGGCGATCCCACAATCTGAGCCTGCATGAGACAAGAAAAGTTCAGATTCACGCAAGTTGTTGGTCATGATCGCAGACGATAGGCCTTGAGGCACATTATTTTGAATTTGAATGGCCTCATCTAGATTTTTGTATTTAGTCAAATACAAGATAGGGGCAAAGGTTTCTTCACGGACCATTTGATGATGTGGCGCCATCTCATAAATACAGGGTTTTACATAGTAGCCTGATTCATAACCGATACCGGTTAATACACCCCCTTCTACTACAACTTTCCCACCTTCAGCGGCGATCTTCACGCGTGCGGTTTCATAAGCTTTTACTGCATCTTGATCGATGAGTGGGCCCATGTGGTATTGTTCATCAAGAGGATTGCCAATGGTAATTTGTTGATAAGCATGGGTTAATTTAGATTTCATAGCTTCAAATTGACTCTCATGGATGAGTAGTCTTCGGGTGGAGGTACATCGTTGTCCTGCGGTACCGACGGCACCAAAAACAGCACCAGGAATCGCGATTTCAAGGTCCGCGTTTTCGGTGATGATCATGGCATTATTACCCCCCAGTTCTAAAATCGATTTTCCCAATCGAGCGCCCACAGCAGCGGCTACAGATTTCCCCATTCGGGTTGACCCTGTGGCTGAAATCAGTGCGATGCGAGGATCTTCGGCCATGGTTTTGCCTATGGTGGCGTCGCCGATGACCAAGCCACAGATACCTGCGGGAACTTCATTGGCTTCAAATATTTTTTGTACTATTTTTTGACAAGCAATGGCCGTTAAAGGCACTTTTTCTGAGGGCTTCCAAACGCAAACATCTCCACAAACCCAGGCCAGCATGCTGTTCCAGGCCCAAACAGCTACCGGAAAATTAAAGGCTGAAATAATACCTACGACTCCTAAAGGATGCCATTGTTCATACATTCTGTGTGCGGGTCGTTCGGAATGAATGGTCAAGCCATAGAGTTGGCGAGACAATCCCACGGCAAAGTCACATATGTCTATCATTTCTTGTACCTCACCTAAACCCTCTTGAAGTGACTTACCCATTTCATAAGAAACCAATTTACCCAGAGCTTCTTTTTGTTCTCTTAAGGCATTCCCAATTTGACGAACAATTTCACCACGTTGAGGGGCAGGGATCAGTCTCCATGTTGAAAAAGCATCTTGAGCGGCAGTGACCACTTGATTGTACTCTGTTTCAGTAGCTAAATTGACCTTACCGATGACGGCTGCATCTACAGGCGAAACAGAGTTGATAGAAGTGCCTTGCGTTGGAATCCATTGTGCGCCTATGGCCGCTCCGTAATTTTCTTTTTCAATCTGCAATTCCGAGAGAAAGGAGGTGTTGATAAGGGTCATATTTTTGGGGTTTAAGATATATTTACAAATAAAAGGAATCTCTAGTCTAGAACATAAAAAATCCGATTCTAATTAGAATCGGATTTAGTTTTTTAGATAAGCGAATTACCAAGCAATGCCATAATACACTTTTTCGCCGTTAGGATAGTATCCTGTGATCAGGATGCCATCTCCTTTTACAGTATCCAAATAAATTTTTAACTCTTCTATGTTTTTGATGACCCTTTTATCAATCATAGTAATGATAAAGCCGGGTTGAATGCCTGCATTTTCCCATTTCCCTGGCCCAATTTCTTTGAATCTAATGCCGCCACTGAGCTTGAGTTTATCTAGTTCTTTTTCAGATAAATCCTCAAAAGAAGCACCTTCTAAGGTCAGGCGATTAACTGCCTTGACCACCTCCATGGTACCTAGGCTGTTTTGCAATACTACGGATACGTCACGGGTTTTTTGATCACGAATGTATTTGATCCAAACTTCATCTCCTGGACGATTCAATGCGACTTGCTCTTGCAATTCTGAGGTATTACTCACAGGTTTCTCATTCACAGCGATGATCACATCTCCAGATTCTAAACCCGCAAGATCAGCAGCGGACTGATTTCCAACCGAAGCAATATATACGCCTCGATTGACCCCTAATTTTTCTTCCTCGGCCAATTTAGCATTCACATCGCCAATCCTGATCCCCAATAAGGCGCGTTGTACGGTTCCATATTCTACCAAATCAACATATACCTTTTTGACTAAACTGACGGGCACGGCAAAGGAATAACCCGCATAAGATCCTGTTGGCGACATGATCGCCGTATTGATGCCCACTAGTTCCCCCTTTAAATTGACTAGGGCACCGCCGCTATTCCCAGGATTGACGGCGGCATCCGTTTGAATAAAGGATTCGATGCTTAAGTCATTGGCATTTTTTCTAAGGATATCAATATTTCTGGCCTTTGCGCTGACAATACCTGCTGTGACGGTGCTATTGAAGGTATAAGGATTACCCACAGCAAGTACCCATTCTCCGATATTGATAAGATCTGAGTTCCCCCACTGCATGGCTATGAGTTCGGTTTGATCAATTTTTATGACCGCCAAATCGGTGGTTGGATCAATGCCCACCACAGATGCTTTGAAGGTACGGTTGTCATTTAACAAGACATCAATTTCTTCGGCGCCATCGATGACATGATTGTTGGTAACAATATATCCATCAGAAGATACAATAACACCCGATCCTGAACCGGAGCGTTGTCTTTTTTCTCTGGGCACCTCCTCGTCCAAATAATCTCTAAAAAAATGGTATAGTGGGTTTTGTTCCATATTATAGTTTGCCGCGACTTTGGTACTAATGTGAACGACCGCAGGTGTTGATTTTCTGGCAGCGGTCACAAAATTGAGACCCTCTGGGACTACAAAAGCTGTTGTATCAAGCTGATAACTGGTCAAGGCAGCAGGACGATCTGTTTTTTTGTTAGCGGCAGGAATTACGATAGGCTCTGGATTGGGCTGCATGAGCATAAAACCACCGAGTGCCAAAAATCCTCCCATGAAGGACGAGGCTACCATCGCAAAAAATAATTTTTTTCTAACCATATTGTTAAAATTTAATTTCAAATTTAAAAGTAATGATGAAGTAATCTTAGATTCTTAACGTAAAAAATGAATCATCTGATCCCTTCTTTAACATGATTTAACAAAAAAACAACAAATGAGGTCAGAACAAGTTCAAAAACTTGTTCTGACCTCATGATAAAATTGCATTAATTGATTGTGATTGATTTCTTGACCATTTTCTTCATATCCTTGGGGATATTGATGGTTAAGATCCCATGGATGTGATGTGCTTCAATTTTGTCTTTGTTGATGTCCTCGGGTAAAGTAAATGATCTGCTGAACGTACCAAAATGGCTTTCAATACTATTGAATTTTTTGCCTTTTTCGTTCTTTTCAATGTTACGTTCGCCACTTACGATGATTTGATTTTTTTCTATGGCGATATTGATTTGATCTTTGGGTATTCCAGGCAGCTGTAGCTGGATCTCAAATGATTTGTCGGTTTCTGCGATATCTACCTTAGGTGTAAATTTTTTAACCATACGACCACCAGAAAATTCATCATTAAAAAACTGATCTATAAAATGATTGAAAGAATTAGGTCTGTAAACTTCTGAATTATATTTTAATATTTCCATTTTTATAATATTTATTGTGTTTAACATTTTGAATATCCCTCTTCAGAATTTATGCCATTCTATTTTTTTTAATCAACAGCTGTATTATAATGACATAATGTCATTATAAGTTGATTATTAGATCCATAAATATGACATAGTGTCATATTTATGGATCTAATAATAGAATTGAAATGACTAGAAAAATTTTTTAAGGCAAAGGCTTTGCATAATTGGATACTCACAATACATTTGCAGTCCTTTCAAAGATCGCATGAAAATATGATGCGCATGGAAGGAAATCATTCCTCCTTAGCTCAGTTGGTTAGAGCATCTGACTGTTAATCAGAGGGTCCTTGGTTCGAGTCCAAGAGGGGGAGCCATATTAGACAAGAGGTCATTTTTGACCTCTTTTTTATTTTTACCACTTTTTAAAACATTGGTTGCCAACATAATAGACTTTATCTCTGGAG
>Ga0206130_10001088_pt1 | contig 41291 bp, 40 predicted proteins | sample Helgoland_Spring_9_FD_148637 | JGI IMG/M metagenome (GOLD analysis project Ga0206130, IMG submission 148637) | Pelagic subsurface seawater microbial communities from Kabeltonne, Helgoland, North Sea - Helgoland_Spring_Bloom_20160512_1 | ecosystem: Environmental > Aquatic > Marine > Epipelagic ...
TGTTACTGCAATATCGTAATAGAATTCAATTGCTCCAATATCAGGAGTAGTTGTACTTCTTGAAGTACCAAAAACATCATCTGTCACACTTGTAATTACTTTACCAGCATTTACCAAGTTAGGATTAATAGGGATAAGAATCTTACTACCAGGATTTACAAACAATGGCTCGTGATTTAAGTTTGGAGAAGAAGTTTTACCCCAACCTGCATATTGAGCATGTGAAGTATAATTCGTTCTAGATCCTAAATCATAACCATAAACCTTAGTCCCAGCCATTGTAGGGCTTAACCATAGGCTATTTTGTGTATATCTCTCGTTTCCATATCCGGTAGCTACACCGTAAGAAGTACCACCTTTTCTATTACTAACACTTATTATGTTGTTCTCTACATTACCGCTTCTTGCATAGTATAAATACGTACCATACGCTTGGTACTTATATCTAAAGGATCCATTTTTCCAATCTTCCAGATTTATCGTGTTGTTTAACACCTGAATTCCTCTAGCAGAATTGTTCCCTTGGTAATAAACACCGTAGGCAAATCCATCACAACCAGCATTTATAATGTTGTTTACAACTCTAGTGTCTTGACGAAGTCCAGTACAATAATACGCATAACAATAAACACCATAAGCAGAATAACTAGCATTAAGATGAATTTCATTTCCTTCAATGGTTATTTCATCTACGTAATAATTAAAATAAGTACCAAAGTTGTAAATACCATAAGCATAAGAATAATTTCCAGTATTTGTAGATCGAGCTTTAATATCAATGTAATTGTCATTCATTCTTAAGTAACCTGTAAAAGAAGACTGGTATCCATAAGCATAGATTCCATATCCACCACCTTGAGCAGATGTTAAAGTTACGTTGTTGTTACTCATTTCAATGTTAGAACCACTTGAATAATAGGCATACATGTAAATACCATAATGAGAACCAGTATAAGAAGAAGAAGAATCTAAATTATGTATGTAATTGTCGTTAATTTTAGAATTACCAATATTTTTTCTATAGGCATAATGGTAAATACCGTATTTATTACTAGTACCGGACTGGTGTCCAGCAGAACCAGTGTTGTGAATCTCATTTCCCGTGATGTTTGTTTCATTACCATAATATCCATAGTAACCATAACGATAGAAGTTTTTAATTTCATTGTCTTTAATGGTCACTTTATGAATAGTAGATCCTGAAGATTCGTTTACAACTAGGATACCAACTCCAGGTCCTCTTCTATCTGCAGAATACATTTTATTGTTCTCAATAAGTATGTTCTGCCCAGGATCTCCATAAGACCTATAGCTAGAATTAGATTGAGATATACCAATATAACAACTAGCATAATCCGTTGAATACGTATTTGGCATACTTAATTCACAATTCTTTACAGTATTGTTATCTGCACTTGAATTCATCCAGATACATCTTTGGTAAGAAGATCCAGTTCTAGTGTTTTTAATATGCAAATCATCAAGAGTAAACCAATCAGCACCATTTAATCTTATAACGTAATAACCTCCACCTTGAAGTATCTCGCCATTACCATCAATAGTAATGGTGTTCGTACTGCTCGCTCCAGAAACTGCGTTAAAAGTAATCGTTTCTGTATATGGACCAGACCCGGCCTTTACAGTAACGGTAACAGGACCAGTAACTGATGTCAATGCAGATCTAAAGTCCGCAAAGGAAGCGAAATTGGTTCCGCCCGTGGCAGTTCCTTTGTCGATGGTGTAGCTACCCGATAGTTGGGCATAACCGGCACCAACACTCATAAGCCCGATAACAGCCAAGGAAAGCACCTTAGTTATCAACGCCTTACAGTAAAATTTAGTAAAATGTTTTTTCATAGTTATTATAAAGTTTCGTTAAAAATTAGTTTTTTCAAGAGCCAAATATAAGAGAACTTAGGTATAAAACTACCACTTCGTCGGTAAAAATGTAAAAATATGACATTTTACACTCTATGAAATTGCAATTCACACCCATGAAATGACAATTACTCCCCATGTAATTCAAAGCTTTACGACTAAACAAGCTCCCAATTGTCATTAATTCTTAGATAAACATTTCCTTACACGAATATGATAAAAGCTAAGTACCATTAAAGTCATGTATTGTCATAAAATGATCACTGGATTCAAATTTTTCATACTTACTATTCGTAAGTAATAACACCCTTTTGTAATTACCAGATTCATTTCTTAGAAATTTACCTGCCTTAGACTTAGTAACAAAAAGAGTTACAGGGCTTAAATCTAGCACCAAATCTCCTGTATAATGCGCATAAAATTGATCTTTCATTCTAATGAGTCCCTCCCCACTAATACTTGCCCCACTGCATGTAAATGCAGTGCCTTCCTTCAGTGGTATCATATCCCTAATTCCATTGTATCTTAGATAAGGTTCGGCATAGAAGGAAAGTGCCTTTTTATTCCCTTTTTTAGAAGTATAAACATATGCCTTATTCCCTTCCAAATAGGCCAGACAAATATCATTTGTTCCAAATAGAACAATCTTACTCTGTCTAGAGACAGTGTAACTGCTCCAGACATAGAAAACCCCTACAAAAACTAAACTCATAAGTCCCATGTATAAGCTCCTCACTTTTCGAGTAAGCAAATAATAAATAAGGCATTAGGCACGGCCCCCAAGGCACTTAAAGCTCTCAGCTTTATAGCTATAAGGAAATCCAAGCAAAATGCTATTGGCTTAGCCAATGTTTCAATCTCTGACAAGAAAACAAAGGAGAAGCCCAAGGCTAGTTCAAAACCAGAAAGCACTATCACAACAATATTTGATGCTGGAAACAAAAGAGGGAAACTATGGAAATAATACATACTCAATATACCTATAGAAAGTTGTGCACTTATAGATACTGCAACAATTGACCACAAATAATTAAAAGTTTTATCCGGAAACTCCATCCAATTGTCTATGTATTTATGCAAAAGAACAATTCCCAGCACAGCCAAATAGGACAACTGAAAACCGACTTGAAAAAGCTCCTTAGGAAACAGCAACAAAACAACAAAGGCAGAAAGAAATAAGGAGTTAATCACATTCCCCTTTCTGTTAAGCAACACTCCCAATTGAATCACAGAAAACATGATTGCAGCACGAAGAACAGAAATAGACATCCCAGACAAGAACACATAAAACCAAAGCGCCCCAACTATCACAGCAAACTGAAGAAAAACGGGTATTCTACTCAATAACTTCATCCTAAAAAGCGAACCAACAAACACAAATAGAATTCCCAAGTGCAAACCAGAAACTGCCAGCACATGCATGGAACCTGTATTCTTAAAAGCATCTATGGTATCTGGGCTAAGGTCATCCTTATAACCCAGGATTAATGCCTTAGCCACCCCAGCCTCCTCTTCCCCCATGTAAAAATCTAATTTCCTGCTAAGTCTTTTCCGATAAGAGTCAATCAGATGCAGCATCCCAGTACCTTCCTCTATCCTTTTATAGGCTGTCGAGTTTCCTTTTATTTGAAAATCTATGTCGCTCCTATTTAAGAACCTTTTGTAATCGAACTCATAGGGGTTTCTCTTATGAGGTAGGACAGATACACTACCTTTAAAAAGCACCTTATCACCATACAGATATTTAGTCGAATCAGCTTTAGGCAAATACACAAGAACACCTCCGTGTTTTTTACGTTATATTCCATCCTGCTTAACAAGGCTCAAATCACCGTAATATTTATTGTATTTATTCGAGGATCCAACTTGCTTCTTTAAAGTAATTATAGAATAGTCTGCTTTTTCCTTTACATCATAAAACAATTCATGTCGCGAGTTGTCATGGAAGGAGTAGACAAAACAGCCTAAGGCAAATAAAGCCAAACTTAGAATTAGCTTAAACAAAGACTTTAATTGATGAAATCTATTCTGGAGTACAAACCCTACAGTGATTAGAATGGCGAACACCACCCCTAGCGACCAGACATTTACTGTGTCTGGGTAATACTCTGTAAAAACAATCCCTAAAGCAAAAAAAAGAAATAAACTTAAAAAGGGAACTGAATAGTTCCCAATTTTCATGCAGCAAATCTCCGGTTAACGAAATCAAATAAGTTATTTAAAACTTTCTCTTTCTCCATCCATCCAAATTTATCAAAATAATTTAGCATTAAGTATTCTTCTGCATTTTTAAAATCTGCCATAGAATCAATTTCTTTTATGGCTCTAGAATATTCATCGGAATTACCAATAAACAAATCCTCGATAAACTCAAATTTCTTTCCAATTGGAATCGTCGTTGCCAAGCTCTCGATAGGCATGTTCTTAAACTCTTCTAATTTATCCGTATGAGGTTCTCTAACCTTTTCGATGAATGTCATTTCCTCCTCAACCTCTTCAATAACCTCCTGAGCAGCAGGTTTCTCTTCCAAAGCTTCGACCTTAGCAAGAGGCTTATTTAACTTAAAAGTGGTTATCTCCTCTATTTTTTCTTCTTCTTTCTGTTCTGTTGGAAAATCTGTTTGCTGGTCTTTCTTTTCCCCATAAAGTATTTCACCAAACAAATCAAAGCTATTGTCCAATTCCATATCCATATCCATTTCCATTTCCTCCATATTTTCTGGAGCTTCTTCTTCCTCTAATACTTCTTCTTCCTCTAATACTTCTTCTCCCAAATGCGAGATTGGTGTGGTTAATTGATCTACTAGAGTTTCTTTAATCTCCATTACTACAGATTTTGACTCTACCTTTTTCTCAATCTTTTTCTCTACTTCCTTTTGCACTTCCTCTCCTAGCATATCGTAAAGAACGATTAGATCCTTCTTGAGCTTATCTTTTAAAAGACCCGATGTTGGATTAGACTTTAACTCTACCAAGCCTGTATTTAAGGCTTCCATCTTTTTCTCTATGTTATTCAAATTCATACTATGCGCATTTTAAGATTGTTACAAATATATAAAACAGCACACCTCTGTTAAGGTTTCAAATAGTGTACTTATTAACAGAGTATTAATCACTGTTCTATTTATAAAACGCACTGTATCTGCATTTAAGTATTTATATTTCAATTTCACTGTTCTTTCTTCGCATTAATATTAAGTTTGTATTTAAGGGTTTTGGGAAGTTTAACTATCGTATATGGATGCATGTTTGCAGGTAAAACAACCTTGCTGTTGAGGATGTCAACTTGCTTGCAAGCAAGTAAATACCTTGTATTTAAACCCAATACTGACACTAGGAGTTCAAGGAATACTATTCGCACACACAACCATGAATCTAATGCTTGCTTAGATGTGGCTGAGCCAATGGAAATCTTGTCAAACCTTACATCAAAAACAAAATATGTATTTATAGATGAAGTGCAGTTTATGGACCCTACAATAATAGATACTATAAAGCATCTGCTCAACAAGGACATTAAAGTATGTTGTGCAGGTTTACTCCTAGATGCTAGACAAGCCTATTTTGGAAGTATGAAAACATTAGTTTCGATGGCTGCACATAAGATAGAGCTCTTTGCAAATTGCAAACAATGCAGCAGACCTGCTACTGTAACGCATTACTTAGGAAGTCTTGAATCTCAAATAGAAATTGGTGGGAAGGAAAAGTACATTGCACTTTGCTCAATATGTAAAACAGGAACACCTGAGTTAAAAAAGTAGAGCAATTAAGGGAAGAAAGAAAATTGCATCTCCTATGAATCTATAACGTTCGTTTTTTTGAAAATCTTGAGACCTATTCCAAAGAACAAACAAGACTGTTTGCATAAGCATAAAAACAAGGAAGAGAGAAAAGAACCTTTCTCCAAATTGCAAAATGAAAACACTAACAATAAAGCATAAGACAAATAGGCCTTTCATACTACTATCAAATTCATCTTTTGTCCAATTACTAACTTCTGTCTCAAAGCCTAATCTTTTATCGTTTCCTTTTTCAAAATAAGAAAACAAGTACAGGTTTTGCAAGCACAGCAAATAGAATGCGGCAAAAATGAAAACGGAACCTATTTCAAATATAGGCAGAGACACAAATACAACCATGCCCACTACGCCCATTGATATACAAAAAGCTGCAAACTTCTCCTTCTTTCTTTTAACTAGTAGATTCTTTCTAATCAACACAAAATATCCTAAGCAAATAGCAAGAACGAATACCCCTGATAGAATGGTTTGCCATGGCAATAAAATCAGTAATGAGGCTAAAAGACATAGAATAACTGCGATGGCAATTCTAATTTGTGAAAAATATTTCTTGTGGAATTTATATCTAATTATTTCGGATGCCCCTGGTTTTGCTGCATCCATTAGGTGATCAAAGGTGTAAATTAGCCAAACAGTTAAGGATAAAAATACGTAGTGATGCCAAGAAAGCGGGACCAATAAAACTTTTGAAATGACATAAGCACAAATACTGGAGGATATGGTAAAACTTAAACTTAAGTTATTAATATTCTCCTTAAGAATGGAATTCATTATTCCTTTACTGCACTCACTGTTTTTATTTCAGGAACTGCTCTTTTAATCGCTTCCTCAATTCCAGCTGTCATGGTCATGTGACTCATTTCACAACTACTACAAGCTCCCAATAACTTCAATGTGAGTTCACTGTTCTCTATGCTTACCACTTCTACGTCTCCCCCGTCCTTTTTAAGGTAAGGTCTAATCGTTTCAAGCGCCTGCTCTATTCTGTCCTTAAGGTTTGAGGTCATTGTTCTTTATTGCTATGGAGGAGACTATTTTACCTACTAGTCCGGAATAAATGGATAGTAAGTCCTTGTTTTCAGTTACAAGTGAATTATCATTCTGCTCCCTAGGTTCAAATATCGGTATTTTTGATAACAAAGAAAAACCAGTCTCTTTTTCTAGTAGTTCACCACCACCTTTGCCAAAAAGAAAATGTTCCTTGCCCTCTGGTGACTTAAAATAACTCATGTTCTCTACTATCCCAAATATAGGCACATTCAGAGCAGGTATTTGCCACATGGAAATAGCTTTCCTTACATCCGATACACTTAAACTTTGAGGCGTTGTTACTACGACAGTCCCAGAAACCTGTAGCATTTGTGTTAAGGAAATTTGCACATCACCTGTTCCAGGAGGTAGGTCTACTATCAAATAGTCCAATTCACCCCAGTCTACGTCATTTGCAAATTGCTTTAATATAGAGGTTAATATAGGGCCCCTCCAAACCAAGGGCTCTTCTGGCTTAACTAAAAATCCAATAGAAAACACTTTAACTTCTTCAAAAACCACAGGATGCATGATGGTCTTTCCTGCCTCCTCTACCATTTTCACGTCTGTGTTTCCCAAACCAAAAATACTAGGTATAGAAGGTCCATAAATGTCCGCATCCATAAGACCTACTTTTGCTCCCATCTTTGCCAACGTTAATGCAACATTTGCAGCTACTGTAGACTTGCCTACCCCACCTTTCCCTGATGAAATGGCAACTATGTTCTTAACCCCTTTTAAGGCACCTTCTCTTAAGGTGTTTCCGGTAGTTCTAGAAGTTACATTAATGTCTACTTCAATCTTGCTGTCTATTTTTAATGCAATTGCATTTTTACATGCTCGCACTAACATGTCCTTCATGGGACAAGCAGGTGTAGTAAGTTCAAATTCAAAGGAGATTTTATGCGCATCAAACTTTAAATCTTTGACCATCCCTAAAGTAACTATATCCTTCTTTAAATCAGGATCTTCCACTAGTGAAAGAGCTTCAAGTATATCTTTACTTGTCATTTTGAATTTTATTAGATACAAACCACGATTTAACCCTTTTGAGGAACTTTTTTTCAAACTCCCAAAAGAACCTAAACTGCCCAAAAATAAATCCGTAAAACAAAAGGAACAATTGATAAACAGGTAATATCAGTAGGTAATAAACCAAGTCTATCCACCAGGGCAAAGCTACTTCGTCCTCATGGAAGATTAGTTCAATAACACCCCTTTTCAAGTACATAACCGTGAAGCCTGTACAAGCAAAAACAAACAGAATTAACACCACTTGCCATACCGACTTAACCTTCCACCTGCTTTGTAAAAATTTTATCAAAGATGATTCTTTTAGAGCACGCAAAGATGCACAATAAATAAGATAATGCCTTATCTCATTATATACAATTTCCCTATATTTTCTTTAAAACTTCCATCACCTGCAGTAGCATAAGATTTAACTCCTTCACCTTTGTGTTTGACATTCACTTTGTACAGATAAACTCCATTTGCCAACCTATCTCCAAATTCATCTGTCGCATTCCAAGAATAGTCTGAAATATTATTACCTATTGTAATATTACCTAGGTCCTCCTTGTTAATTTCTTTCACTACTCTTCCCGAGATAGTCATGATTTTTATGTTAATGTAATCTGGAATTTCACTTCCAGTAAGAGTAAAGACAAACTTTGTTTGAGATGTAAATGGGTTTGGGTATGGGTAAAAATTACTTATGCTGGTTTCATTAATCACTTTAAAAGTAATCTCATATGGCTCTGGACCCGCTTCATTTCCTGTTTTATCAAAGGTTTGGACTCTTAAAGTATATTCGCCATCTATTAAACCAACAGGATTATACTCTGCCATTGCCATATTAGAAGCATCTGTAGCGGGGTAAAACTGCAACTCATTACCATCTATTTTTAATTCAACAAAATCGGAGGAGTTTGGAGATTTCAAGTAGAGCACAAATTTGGAAGTATCGTCTTGCAAAAGAATTTTATTTTCATCGTTTGATGTAATTAAAATCCTTGGTTGAGCTGAAACCAAATCGCCATTAACAATGTGCTTACCGTCAAAAGTTACATCCAAAATTGGATTTACTTCGTCCACATAAACATAGAAATTTTCTTGACCAGTATTATTTACCAAATACAATTCAGGCTGATCTGGACCCGGATTGAATTTGACAGTATAAGTATAAGAACCACTCAATCCCTTTGTTTCAATATTTTTTGCATACGAATCCCATTCGCGTGGTTTCAAGTCTTTTATTCTTACCGTATCCGTCCAAATTATTTTTCGTGTTAATGTTTCTTCTAATCTTGATGCAACTATGATGCTATCAAAACTATATTCTGAGATGTTTTCAAAGGCAAATTTAGAATTAAACACCTCCCCCTCAAGTAAGGTGTCCCTTCCATTAAAGTCCTCGTATGCTTTCGCTACATTTATTGATCCTTCAGGCACCCCAGTATAAGTCACTCTCCAATTCTTTAACTGGGGAGAAGTTCTATTTACCTCATCCTTGAAATTTCCTTTTAATTTAATCAAAGGAAAATCTGCCGCATTTATAGTAGATAAATCCATATCCGCACTTGTAATGTCTTGATAAAATAGGGTATCCTCCAAGTTTGGCCGAACTCCAAAAATCTCAAGATTGAAACTATCTTCTACATTACTACTTTCTACATTGAAATATGCCCGATCCCATTTACTAGCTGGTCCAATAATTTCTGAAGTTATAGAATGTTTGAGCATTAATGTTGAAGGAAACGACAAAAAATGAAAAAATAAAAATTACTTTTGAAGAAATATTCACTCGTCTTTGAAATTTAAGCAACAAATATACAGATTTTTAAAGAATTTCTCATGAAGCCAAAAGCAAGAACGCTATACCTCTTACCATCCCTACTATCCGAGGAAAGTAACGTTTTTTTCTCAACGGAATATTTTCAAAATTTATTCAAAGACATTGACAGTTACATATGTGAAAATGAAAAGGTTACAAGAAATTTTTTTAAGCAAATAGGCACTCCAATCCCACAAGCAGAACTCCAATTAATTTCCATCCCAAAACACGACAATAACTATTCTGTCATTCATGATTTTCTGACTGTTAATTTACATAAGTCTATGGGCCTCTTATCCGATGCAGGACTACCTTGCGTAGCGGACCCTGGCAACAAAGTCGTTCAAATTGCACATACAATTGGGATTGATGTCATACCTATTGCTGGGCCTTGTTCAATGACCATGGCATTAATGGCCAGTGGTTTTAATGGCCAAAATTTTGCGTTTAATGGTTATTTACCAATAAAAGAAGACGAAAAGAAGAAAGCAATCCTAAAGTTTCAAGAAAGGTTGGTAAAAGAAAAACAATCGCAAATATTTATTGAAACACCCTATAGGAATCAACAGCTCTTTGATTCCTTTTTGAAATACTTAAAGACGGGTATACATCTATCCCTCTCTGTTAACATAATGGGTAAGGAAGAATTTACGATTTCAAAAACGATTGAGGATTGGAAGAAAGAAAAATTTTCTATTGGGAAAGTTCCCTGTGTTTTTGTATTGGGCAACCATTAGAAACCGTATAACAGTCGAAACAATAGTTAAGGAAGGACAATCAACTCCTCCTTCGATTCCCAGGCAAGCCTTGCATAGGCATCACAAGCACCATCATTGTATGGGTCAAAATCCATCGTAGCAGTAGAACCAGACATGGTTGAGATAAAGTATTTTCCTTGCTGGTAGTTCCCAGTACAATCTGACCCTAAGTCTTTAGTCAGAGCGCTACTTTCTTTAGCGTAAATCTCATATTCCTTGTTGATATTCCCAGAATAAGTAGCAGTATAAAAATTATCAATGAATCCCTCAATTCGCCCATCAGTAATATCTAGGTATCCTGCCAATTCTATTTCCAATCTCTTTTCAGAAGACTCCATGGAAAAATTTTTCGTTTCATAAAACCACTTTTGTCCTCCAATTCGATGCATTTCAATCACTCCAATAAGATCATAGGTTTCAAACTTTTCAAATTCAAACTCATCGTGCACTTTTAGTTTGTCTGGAGCATTGATGGTTATTTTTATTCTGGTATTGGGGTCACCATAAAAGCTAGACATAGACACATCCATTTTACCAGATTTGTATCTAGAATCAAATCCCTTTGTGCCTTGGGGGCTATTACCAAAGAAGATCCTACATGCAACACCATTACCGTCAAAAAAATAATTGTCAGTGAAAAACACAGAACCATCGTCGTTAATTAAAGTATGATTCTCATCTCCAATCTCCGTATTGTAGGACATAACATCAAATGCCGTTTCCATCAAACCAGAAAGTGAGTTTAAGACAAGGCTAGACTCATTTGCATACTTAATCATGTCTTGAAATTCACTTTCTTTTTTACAGGAATTGAAACTCAGCATAAACGCCAACAGGAAAAAGGGGTATTTAAGGTATTTTATCAAACGCTTCATTTAAGGTTCTGCAAGCAAAAGTAATCGTTTCTTCGTCAATAATCAAAGGAGGAGCTATCCTCAAACAATCAGGTGCGAATAAGAACCAATCTATTATAATTCCTTTCTCAATGCAGTAAGTGATCACTTGTTGTACTTCTTCGTGGTTTTTTAGTCTTACTGCTAGCATCAATCCCCTTCCCGAAACTTCGAATACTTTGGGGTGAATGATTAATGACCTAAACAATTCTTCTTTTTTTTCCACTCCCTCTATTAAATTCTCTTCCTTAAGCAACTCTAATGTACTAAATGCCGCAGCAGAACATACTGGATGTCCCCCAAAAGTTGTTATATGGCCTAGTACTGGATTTTCTATAAAGGATTCCATTATTTCTTTGCTTGATACAAATACCCCTATTGGCATTCCACCTCCAATTCCTTTGGCCAAAACAAGAATATCCGGTATTACATCATAGTGTTCAAATGCAAACATCTTCCCTGTTCTTCCCACACCGCACTGCACCTCGTCAAGAATTAGTAAGGTATTATTTTTCGTGCATACCTCCCTTAATTTTTGTAAATATTCTTTAGAGTGAACCTTACAGCCTGCCTCACCCATAACCGTTTCAAGAATAACCGCTGCAGTATTTTCATCAATCTTATTGAAATCTTCAACTTCATTGTACCTTAAATAATCCACTTCCTGATCGTAAGGCCCATATCCCATTTTTCTCTCTTCATCACTCATCAAAGACATGACGGATTGCGTATTTCCATGGTAACAATTTTCCATACTCAAAAAGCCTGTTCTTCCGGTGCGTTTTTTCGCCAACTTCATCGCCCCTTCTATTGCCTCACTCCCGCTGCCAACAAGAAAAATATTATCCAAATTAGATGGCAATAGAGCACACAAAGCTTTGGCAAGTTGAGTTTGTGGACTCTGAATAAATTCGCCATAAACCATCACATGCATGTACTTGTCTACTTGTTCTTTTATAGCCTTAACCACCTTTGGATGCCGGTGTCCTACACTACTCACACCTATCCCAGAAATTAAATCCAAATACCTCTTGTCGTTTATATCGTAAATGTAAACTCCATCTGCGAAATTGGGTTCAATCAGCAATGGCTCTTTAGATGTTTGAGCTATGTTATTTAGAAAGATATTTCTTTGGGAAATCATCCCGCAAAATTAAGCAAAAAAAATCCCCTCTAACAATTGTAAGAAGGGATTCTAAATTTATTAAAGTTTATCTTAGTTTACCTTTCCAGATAAGTCAGATCCTGCTTTGAATTTTACAACGTTCTTTGCTTTGATTTGGATCTCAGCACCAGTTTGAGGGTTTCTTCCTGTTCTTGCGTTTCTTCTAGAAACAGACCAAGTACCGAATCCTACTAAAGTAACTTTGTCACCTTTTTTCATAGCTCCACCTACTCCACTAATCATAGAGTTTAATGCAGATTGTGCTTGTGCCTTAGAAATTCCAGCGTCGTCCGCCATTTTTGAAATTAATTCTGATTTGTTCATTTTTTAAATTTTTATAGTTAATACTAATTAAGTGTCCCAAAAGTAAACGGTTTAATCAATAAAATCAAGGGTTTAGGTCAAATTGGAGTGTCCATTTTATTCACTGTTAATCAACAATTACATTTACAAATTACTCAATCCAAATACAATATCCTGAATATCAGACTCTAAAGTTTTTTGAAAATGTTGATTAGTTTCGAAAATAAAAGATGATTTAAGGTAAAAATATTCTCTTTTATTTAACAATTCCTCCATTTTATGCCTCATTTCTTCCTCTTCAAGCCCTAAAAACATTGGTCGTAAGCTCAATTTACCTCCATTTTGAGTGATCAATGCCTCCATATTTCTTCTTAAAAACACGGTAGTTCCATTCCAATTCATCCAATCCATGGTATTAAAAAAGCAGGCTGTTCCACCACCACAGGCTACAACAACATCCCTTTTAAATAATGTCAATATTAGAGTCTCCCTTTCAATTTCACGAAAGACAGTTTCTCCTTTTAGTCTAAATATTTCTGATATTGGCCCATGTTTCTTTTCTATTTCTTCATCTAAGTCTAGAAATTCATAGTTCATTGACTCTGCCAACTCTTTACCTAAGGAAGTTTTACCGGATCCGGGTAAACCTATTAAAAAAACTCTATTCATTAGCTTAGCTCAACTCTTGGGTCTAAATACTTATACATTACATCTACGACAATGTTGATCATAACAAATAAAAAGGCAACAAATAAGACCGAGCCCATGATAACTGGTAAGTCTGATTTTTGTAGCGCTTCAATAGTCACTTTACCTAAGCCCTTCCAGTTAAAGATTATCTCCACAAAGAAAGCCCCAGCGAGCATAGATGCAAACCATCCAGAAATAGCTGTAACAACTGGATTCAGCGCATTCTTTAACGCATGATTAAGCACTACTTGCGTATTTGATAATCCTTTTGCTCTTGCGGTTCTAATATAATCCTGCCCCATTACTTCTATCATAGAACTTCTGGTTAGTTGAGTAAGTATTGCGAACGGTCTAATTCCAAGTGCTATGGCAGGCAGTATTAAATTCCTCCATTGAATGGTCTTCTCATCACCTAAGACATCGTAGTCATACAAACTACCTGACAAAGACAACCCTGTATATTCTGACAAAACAAACCCAAACAACCAGGCTATAATAATAGAAGAGAAAAAGGAAGGTAAAGAGATTCCAATAGTCGAGACAAAAAGACTTAAATGGTCTATCCAGCTGTTGTGCTTTAAAGCTGCAACAATACCCAAGCTAACTCCCAACAAGATTGCTAATAGAAGTGCACTTAAGGCAAGAACAAAAGTCCCTAGAAAAGCATCTGTAAGTATATCTGACACCATTCTCTTGGATTGATAGGAGGTTCTTAAATAAGGTTTTTTCAAGACCATAGTATTCCCCGCTATGGTGAAAATCGAAAGGTAGCCATACTTTGATTTATTCGAATTACTTTTCTCATGAAAGGAGATAGGAGATACATCGTTCAGATACAATAGAAATTGTTGTCCTCTGGGAAGGTTTAGTCCCATTTCCTTCTTGACTGCCTCTGCTGTACTTACATCACTTCTTTGACCTAGAGAAGCTTGTTCTGGGCTAGGTAAAGCGACAAATAGAATGAATACGAGACAGACAACCCCCAAAAGCACCAAGAAACCATAAAACAATCTTTTGGCTAGAAAGCGAATCATTCCATCATTTTCTTTATTTCTTTGTATTCAGGTACACTTTTGGAAGACCACCTTTTAACAACTGTTCCACCCTTTAATAAAATTATTCCAGGTGAGGAACGAATCATAGATTTTAGTAATGTATTGTCGGCTGTATAAAAATGAAAAGGTAATCCTTCTTCATTTGCCATTGCTTCTGCCACCTCTAGCGGAGATGAAGTCATTGCATAAACTGGAAGTTCGTCTTTAACCCAACCTTTGGTCAAATCTTTCACCTTTGGCCATGCACTTGTGTTTTCATCGCCTATTTCTTTACAAATCACCCACAACTGATACCCTTCTTCGTTTTTAATCTGTTCCGTTACATCCCCATCAAAGCTGTTGTTTATGTTCTCAAAATCATGAATAAGCACTTTATAAGCCTCCTCAATAATTCTTTCACCGGATACTTTTACATATTTCGCACCATCTGGTATGGGTGGAGAGAATAAATTTGTTTCCGTATTAAGAATATGCACAGATTCTTCTCCATTTAAAGCGTAGACATAGTCAATTTCCATAAGAGCCTGCTCTCTTTCGCCTTTTGGGGTTGTTGTTCCTTCTATGATATTTTTGCCCTCGGCAAAATTTAAAAAATCAATCAAAGGCAAATAGGTTACACTATACAATCCAAATGCAGTAGATAAAACGGCAAAAAGTCCAACTATTTTCCCTGTAAGATTCTTTGAGAATAATAAATGAATCTGCTTCCTACCAAACCATATAATTAAAATTAGAAACAGTAAAATAATATCCTTATAGAAAGACTGCCATGGCGTTAATTTGATTGCATCACCAAAACAACCACAATCTGTTACCTTATCGAAAGTAGCAGAATACCAAGTTAGGAAGGTAAATCCTAGTATCAGGAGCAACAACATCCAAGACACAAATTTTGGCTTCCAGCCAATCAATATAGCTATTCCAAAAACAATTTCTAAAACACAAATAAAAATAGACAAGAAAACAGCCATTGGCTTAAGACTATTAAAAAAAGAAACCAAGAAAGAGTCTCCTTTAATGTATTCTGAAACATCCACCTCTTGATAGATATCGCTAAAGTTTTCATAATCCACCAAAAGCTCTGTTCGATGCACTTCTTTATCTCCGACATGAGCCGTTATTACAACTGGAACAACTTCATTTGAATCTCTTAAACCAACTCCAACATTCCTTAATTCATTCTCGGAATTTTGAAGATTCAGGTCAACAATCCTCAATGGAATAGAATCACCAGGTATCTCAACGATCTCCCCTTTTTTTCGCTCAACTGAAATGTATTTTTTAGTATCGAAATGATAGAGTAACTCTTTGTTCTCTGCTGTCACCTCTCTATCCACAGCTATCTTTACATAGAAGGTATCTTGATCTGATCTCAGGTCTTGCGCAAAGACATCAAAATACTCCACTAGCTTATAAGAAAACCCCGTAGGGTCGTTTGCCTTAATAAATCCTGAGAAAATAAACAATAGACCTACAAGTAATCTACTTATGTTAACCAAATACTTCATTCTTTTTCGTGTAATCGTATTAAAGCAAATATAGCATAGTTTATCATATCCATGTAATTTGCATCCAAGCCTTCCGAGATGATAGTTTCACCATCATTTTCCTCTATTTGCTTTGTTCTTAAAATCTTCATTAGGATAAAATCTACGTAGGTCGAGATTCTCATCTCTCTCCAAGCCTCACCATAATCGTGGTTTTTCCTTAGCATCAAATCCTTTGTTAGGTTTAATTGCGCATCATAACATCCCAATACCTCTTCAAAATCTGGGTTCGAATCCATATCTGCGCCCTTTTCAAGGTTTATTAATGCCATTATACCGTAGTTAACAATCCCTACAAAATCATCTGCTAGGTTATCTTCTACTAATTGGATTTTTGCTTCCTGCACGCTTCTTACTCTTTGTGCTTTTATAAAAATTTGATCGGTAAGAGACGAGGGCCTTAAGATTCGCCAAGATGGTCCATAATCTTTGTTCTTACTTACGAAAATTTCTCTACAGGTATTAATTACCATATCAAACTGTGCTTCTGTATTCTTTTGCATTTGAGTATTAATCTCCATTTTATAGGAATTTGTAAACACAAAATCCCTTATTGCTTTGTATAATTGCAATAATAATGGAGAATCCGAAAAAAACCGTAGCAAAGGGCAAAACTTCTTTAAATTGTGGAGGAAAACTACTTGACCTAAGCAAACCACTTGTTATGGGCATTATTAATGTTACACCAGACTCTTTTTACGACGGTGGTAAAACCAATGCCCTAAAGGATGTTCTAATACAAGCAGAAAAAATGCTACAAGATGGTGCAGCCATTCTTGACATAGGAGGACAAACCTCAAAACCAGGTGCAGAAATCGTCACGCCCCAGATAGAAAAGACAAGGGTGCTTCCTACGATAGAGGCCATATTAAAAAGGTTTCCTGAAACTATATTATCCATAGACACCTTTCATTCTTCGGTAGCAAAAGAATCTATTTTGGCTGGGGCCAATATTATTAATGACATCAGTGCTGGAGAAATGGATGAAAGAATGATCCCTTTGGCAGCAGAACTGAAAGTACCCTATTTTATAATGCATAAAAAAGGCTTGAGCAAAACTATGCAAGACAATCCGGAATATTCCAACGTGGTAGAAGAAGTATTTAACTACTTGTTGAACAAAGTTGAAGAATGTAAGTCCCATGGCATAACTGATCTAGTAATTGATCCTGGTTTTGGATTTGGAAAAACCATAGAACATAACTTCACACTATTAAAGAGACTTGATTTGTTCAACCTAATGGGACTGCCTATTCTTGTTGGACTATCCAGAAAATCAATGATCTACAATAGCTTAGGGTCTAGTGCCAAAGAAGCTCTTAATGGCACAACTGCCTTAAATATGATTGCTCTTAACAATGGAGCCAAGATACTTAGAGTGCATGATGTGAAAGAAGCAATGGAGTGCATAAACTTATTCAACCACTACAGAAACGCTTAATGTCCTACACCTTAAAAGAAGCCATATTAAAACTAGAGAACTACTGCCTTTATCAGAATAGGTGTCATTCTGAGGTAGAACAAAAGCTTTGGGATACAGAAACTCCTCAACATTTGCACGATGAGGTACTATTGCATTTAATTCAAAAGGATTACTTAAACGAAGAGCGCTTTGCCGAATCCTTTGTAAGGGGGAAATTTTCACAAAAAAAATGGGGCAGAAACAAAATCAAGCAACACTTAAAACAGAAAAAAGTAAGTGAGCATTGCATTAAGAAAGGACTCCAGGAAATTGATGAGGGAAAATACCTTAATACATTAGAGTCCTTATTAGAAAAGAAAAAGTCTCTTGTCAAAGGGAAAAATCACTTCGACAAAAATGCGAAGATTGCTAATTATCTAATTGGAAAAGGGTATGAGAGCAATTTGGTTTGGGAGATGTTGAAGGGGTGATAAAGCTATTAACCTACATTATTTCTTTAATGATCTTCTCGATGGTGATTCCTTCTGCTTCTGCTTTGTAGTTTTTCACTACTCTGTGCCTCAATACATTTGGTGCTACCGCTCTCACATCTTCTATGTCTGGAGAGTACTTCCCATTCATTAAGGCATGGCATTTTGCTCCAAGGATTAAGTATTGACCAGCTCTTGGTCCTGCTCCATAGGAAATATAATCTTCTACCACTTTTGGAACGTTTCCGTTACCCGGCCTAGTAGAACTAACCATTTTTACGGCATATTCCAAAACGTTATCTGCCACAGGCACTTTATAAATCAATTCTTGAAAGGCAAGGATTTCTTGAGTATCTAGAATCTTGTTTAAGCTTACATCTCTTTTGATTGTGGTATTTCTCAATACTTCAATTTCCTCCTCGTAACTAGGATAATCCAAGACTATATTAAACATAAATCTATCTAACTGTGCCTCCGGCAAAGGATAAGTTCCTTCTTGCTCTATTGGGTTTTGAGTTGCAAGCACAAAAAATGGATCTGGTAATTTATGTGTTTTCCCTCCATAAGTTACTCTTCTTTCCTGCATGGCCTCTAATAATGCCGCCTGAGTTTTAGGAGGGGTACGGTTTATCTCATCCGCCAAGACAATATTTGAAAAAAGAGGTCCTTTTTGAAACTCAAAAGTTTTGTTATCCGCTAAAATCTCAGAGCCTGTAATGTCTGCTGGCATAAGATCTGGAGTAAATTGTATCCTACTAAAGGACAATTCAAGAACCTCGGAAATAGTCTGAATCAACAAGGTCTTCGCCAAGCCTGGAACACCTACCAATAGGGTATGCCCATTGCAAAAGATAGAATTTAAGATTCCTTCAACGGTCTTCTCCTGACCTACTATTATCTTGCCTATTTCCTTTTTTAATAAAGGAACTTTCTCAACAAACTTCTCTGCTAATTCTGTATCTTTCATTACTGCTTATTTAACCACGACTTAATCTCTTCACAATTTTCATATTGCGAGTTAATTTCAATAAAAATTGTTGCACTATTCTTCAATGCCCACTTTTCTATTTCTTTATTCTTCTTGTCTTCAAGAGCAAGAATCTGCAACTTTTGATAATCACTTGAAAGACTTGCCTTGTGTGGGGGTATCTCATTTTTCAAATAAAGGATTCGGTAAGCATTTGAACCATCGTATTTTCTAATTATCTTTGGTTTACTAATGTCTCCAACCTTCATCGGTTTTATTTCTGAAACAATGTCAGCATCAAAATAGCTCATTTCTATGGTTCTCAAACCAGTATTTTGATCTGAAAAGAAACCACAACCAGGTTTAGAATTATCATCGTTTGAATACTTTCCAATGGCTTCGCAAAAGGTGAGTCTTCCAGTCTTTATATCATCGAATGCAGAGTCCATTCTCACTTTAACCTTATAAAGATCCGTTTCACTAATTTTTGGTCTAATAAGAATGTGTCTCACTTTTACTACCTCCCCTTTTCTATATATGCTTTGAATAACGTGGTACCCAAAAACAGTTTCTACAATTTCTGAAATTTCTCCTGCTTTTAAGGCAAATGCTGCTTTTTCAAACTCTGGTTGCATTTTCTTCCGACCAAATTCTGCCATTTCACCGCCATTAATCGCACTTCCCTTATCTTCTGACCATACTGTAGCAAGAATATTAAAGTCTTCGCCTTTATCAATCCTCTGTTTTAGTTTTACTATCTTGTCGTAAGCCTCTTTTTTTGCAACTTCACTAACATCCGGATTGATAACTAATCTAGCTAATTCAATTTCTGCGTTGTAAATAGGCAAGCTATCCGATGGAATGGAATTAAAATAATCTCTCACTTCCTTGGGCGATGCATTCATACTGCCTAAAATTTCATTCCTCATAGCATCTACCAACAATTGATCTTTAATCAAGGGTCTCATTTGTTCCTTGTATTCCACTAAAGACATCCCTAAAAATTGCTCTAATTTACCAACACTTCCTGCCTGTCTTATGTAGAACCTAAGCTTGTTATCCAAGTCGCTATTCACTCGGTCATCCCCCATCGGTATACTATCAATTTCAGCTTGGGCAAGTAACATTTGCTTTAAGATGAGTTGTTTAAGAACAACACATTCTAAATTTTCAATCTCAGTTCCATAGTTTTTCTTCGCTTGTTCCACCTCGAAAATTAACTCCGAACGCAACACAACATTTTCCCCTACTTTTGCAATTATTTCGTCTATTATAAGCTCCTGACCATAAGCAGAAAGACTACAAAGCAAAAGCAATAATGGTATTAATCTTTTCATTCTTTTTTGTTTCTTAAGATATTAACTTCCCCTCTGTTATAAGCCTTTTCAATGATCTCTCTTTCTCGCTTTTTAATAAGAGAAATCTTTCTTTTATTCAAGATTATTTCCTTAATCTTTTCTTTCTCTAGCTCTAACGGAGAAAGACTATTTTTTATTCTAAAATCTATTATCTTTAATAAATAGAGATACGGTGCTTCTTCAAATGTCAAAAATTTATTCGAATTCATAAACCTTTCTCTGTTGTATGTTTTACTAATAGGAATCTCCTTCCATACATCATCAAAGTAGAGCCATAAACTATCGCTAATAAAATAATTTTCAGCCTTAAGCTCACAAAAATTCTTTAAAGCACTTAAACTACTAGCTGAACCATCTTCCATCCATACTTTAATGTCTTTTGTAAAGTTGTCTTTTGTAACCTTTACAAATAAGATTTTAGCGATGTTTCTCTTCAGTTCAAAATTATTCTTATTCTTTAGATAGTAATCTTCTATCTCTTCTTCTGTTACTGTTGTATCCAGTTGATCGATAGCCAATCTCTCCCTATAGGCATAAAGCAGTAAATTGTTTTTATATTCCTTCAGTTCCTTCTCCAAGTCCATTTCCTCTGTACTTAAAGACTCCTCCGCTCTCCTTAATAAGATTTGCTCGTTAATCCAAGCATTCTCCTGTTGTAAAATAAACTCTAAACTATCCTCCCCACTTAGTTTTGCAAGAGTAGAAGTATCTATATCGGAGAACCTTAAGACCTTGTCATTTACTTTAACAAGGACTAGAGAATTATCGCTTTTTACTCCACTTTGCTTACATGCATGCAGGAAAAATAGAATAAAGCATAAATATATAATTCTCGAACCCAAGCTAATTATTTATTAAGCTTTTCTTCAACTAGGATTTTATTCTTAAACGTATTAAATACAGTTTCATTCATAACAACAGGGAATTTTGCTTTTAATTCCTTAATCCATTCATCCTCTAGTTGTTTTTGATATTTTGTAATGACAGGTCCTCTTGTTTCATTTAATTCTTTAGGCATAGGTCCGAGCCTCTTATTTACTAAAATCACTACATACTGATCCTTTTCAATTGATCCTAAGTCCATGTAATGATTCTTTAATTCTTGGTAGCCAGGTCTCATATAAACCTTATCAACGAATACATCATCCCCCTTTTCGTACTTCCCTTCTTTTATTACTATGTTTAGTACATTTTCCCTATTTATTATCCTAAGAATACTATCGTTTGCTATACCTTTCTTTGACATAAGCAGAGCACTGTCCATTATTTCTTTCGAGCTTGCATTGAAGTATACCGCATCAATTCTTTCTTCCCAGGAATAATCCCCTCTATGCTTGTTAAAGTATTCTCTCAATCCAGCTGTGTCTTCCGATGCTCTATTCCAAACCTTCTCTCCAGAAATATTAAACACCAAAATTGCATCTCGGTATTCTCTGTAAACATTTTGAAAATCAACATTTGTCTTATCTAGGTTTCTTTCCTCATATTCCAATGTTGTTACATCTACAAAAGTTTTGTATCCAACATTCAAGACACTAGCAAGATCCACATTATCCACCTTTTTTTGAACAGAAAGCATAAATTTCACGAAATCTTCCACAGTAAAACGCTCTAAATCATATGTAATTAAAACCTCCTCTTGATTCTCTACATTGTTAACCCAGGCACCCTCCAAATAAGAATTATCGAAAGAAGCCATTACTCTTTCTTTAACTTTCTTATTCTCTTTAAAGTTGTTTTCCTTCTTGATTCTTGCTATAACTGCTTCTCTACTTAAGTTAGATCGACTATCTCTGTTTATTTTATTTGCCAGAGTATAATCCATTTCCTTGTAAGAATCCATCGGTTTTAGTGACAATCTTTTTACAATATGCCATCCATACTGAGTTTTAAACGGAGCACTATAATCACCATCCTTTGGGATAGAAAAGCACATGTTTTTAAATGCAGCTGGAAAATTACTGTAGTTGTTTACGAAGCCAAGCTTCCCACCTTTATTCTTAGAAGACTTATCCTCAGAATGCTTTAATACCAAGGCATCGAAACTTGCGCCTCCTTGCAATTTTTCATAAATGGCATTCATTTTCCCTTGAACCGAAACATCCTCTACTTCACCAGAGTTCATAAATATGTGAGCCACCTCAACATTTCCAACTGATTTTCTTTTATCGTCTACTTTAAGAATATGGTAACCAAATCTTGTCCTAAACACTTTTGAAACCTCCCCAGGAGCAGTACTGTATGCTTTATTTTCAAATGGATATATCATCTGCAAGGCAGAGAAATAGCCCAAGTTCCCACTGTTCTTAGATGCTGATGGGTCCTCAGATTGTGCTGCAGCAGTTTCTGCGAAGTCCTTACCATCTTCCACGATTAGTTTTCTAATACCTTGGATCTTCTGGTAAGCCTTTAGGCTATCTTCTGGTTTTGCATTCTGGACACACATAACCAAAATATGACTGGCCTTAATTTCCCAATTCATACGCTCATAAGCCTCTTTTTTAAGTTGCTCTGTAACTTCATTGTCGCTTAAATGAGTTTTCGCCAAAGTCTTTCTATACCCAGCTAATTCCTCGATATAAGCTGGATTTGTATCCATCTTTAAAGCAAGTGCCTCCTGCAGCTTTAACTTGTAATTTATTGAACGATCCAAATAATCGTTTATGTACTCGCTATTGATGGTATCCTTAACGATACTTCTGTTTTTATTAAAGACATAGCTAAATTCATCCATGTTCGTAGGAGTCCCTCCAACCGTGTAAACTACTTCCTGCTTCTTTGCAATAGTGGTTTTCTTTGACGAGTTACAAGCAAATAATACTGCTGTGCAACATAAGATTATATATAATTTTTTATGCATCATTTTTCTTAAAAGAGAGCAAAAATAAGGTATTTTTAGCAATAAAGTAAACCACAAAAAAGAGACTCTAATAGCAGAAAAAACCAGCTCCAGAAAACTGTTAATTTTAGGCTCTCATGAAGCACCAATTAAAATGTCTTTGGTAGAAAAAACTTCTTTACTGAGAAATACCCTGTCCCAAAACTTTCAGGGCATGAGCAATTCTTTCATTCACTCTGGCATTACCCATAAGAGCAAGCATATCGAAAATAGGTGGGCCACCCGCTTGTCCACTAACTGCCAAACGCAATGGCTGCATGATAGATCCTGGGCTTATTTTATTTGATTCTGCAAAAGAATGAAACTGCTTGTCAAATTCTTCACTAGACCAATTCATGCCAGCACCGACAACATTTCCAAATTTGATAATTAATGACGGTATATTTTCCTTCCACTTTTTTCTCGTTGCCTTCTCATCGTACTCTTTTGGTAATTCAAAAAAGAAGCTTCCTTTTTCTAAGATATCCCTGGCAAAGCTCACCTTCTCCTTCATCATTCCACATACAGCGCTCACATAAGAATCGTCTTGTACTCCATATTTTGCATTTATTTCACTACCTAGCTCTGATGCAATTAGGGCATTGTCTTTCTCCCTTAGATACTGCTGATTAAACCAAACTGCTTTTTCCTTATCAAACTTGGCACCACTCTTACTCACTCTTTCAAGAGAGAATTCGCTTACCAACTCTTCCATGCTAAATATTTCTCTGTTGTCCGATGTATGCCATCCCAACAAAGCAAGCATGTTTACAACAGCTTCTTTTTCGTAGCCATTTTCTCTGTAACCACTCGACACCTCTCCCGTTTTTGGATCTTTCCATTCTGTTGGAAAAACTGGAAATCCGAGTCTATCTCCATCTCTCTTGCTAAGCTTTCCATTTCCATCTGGTTTTAAAATAAGTGGTAAGTGAGCAAACTTAGGCATGGCGTCTTCCCAGCCCAGATATTTATATAACATTACATGTAATGGTGCACTTGGCAACCATTCCTCTCCTCTAATCACATGTGTGATTTTCATAGCATAGTCATCTACAATATTCGCAAGGTGGTAAGTTGGCATCCCATCAGACTTAAACAAAACCTTGTCATCCATTTGAGCTGTATGTACTACTACCCAACCTCTAATTTCATCGTGAAAACGCACTTCTTCTTTTCTAGGAAGTTTAATTCGTATCACATGGTCTTCACCATCTGCAAGTCTTTGAAAAGTCTCATCTTCGCTCAAGGTTAAAGAGTTCTTCATACTCATTCTAGACACAGAATCGTATTGGGCTTTCATTTTACTAGCTTGCAATTTTTCTCGCATGGCCGTAAGTTCCTCACTTGTATCAAAGGCGTAATAAGCATGCCCTGAAGCAATTAATTGCTCTGCATATTGTTTGTAATTTGCTTTTCTTTCACTTTGCTTGTAAGGTCCATAATCACCACCCACGTGTCCAGCCTCATCAAAATCTATCCCTAACCATCTTAGAGAATCTACAATATATTCTTCCGCGCCAGGCACAAACCTGGTTTGATCTGTATCTTCAATTCTTAAGATATTTACACCCTTGTGGTGTTTTGCAAATAAATAATTGAATAAAGCGGTTCTTACTCCACCTATGTGCAAAGGCCCTGTTGGGCTTGGTGCAAATCTTACTCTTACTTGTTCCATAAAGCGGGCAAAGATAGTGCTTTTATACTTTTATTAAACTGGAATTAATATCCAGTTTTTAGCATTTATAAAACCACATTTCAAATTGAACAATTATTCTAAAAAGCCACAAAGACCTGATTTTACTCCGCACAGGAAAAAACAAAACATCCATTTTGTCCTATAAAGTTCTATTTTATCCATAAACGCATTTTTTATTCTATTTTTTTAAAAAGATGTTTTAAGTTTGATTAAGCGAAACAAGAAAGAAGTATTTTGGTTCATTCTTTTACAACCAAAAAACCAATACAAAACCAAATTAGAATTACCTACCTAGTTTGAACTAAAGTACTTCAGAATTGTTAACAGAAAAGACCTTTATTTTTAAAGGTCTTTTTGCTTTTAATAAATCTCTGTTTTTCTTAGTATAAAATAGGCAACAAAAACATTCCAACCAACCACAACAATACCACACCGATAACATTTAGGATAATCCCCTTTCTTACCATTTGCCCTATGGTCACTTGTCCACTTGAAAAAACGATTGCATTAGGTGGAGTAGATACCGGTAGCATAAAGGCAAAACTAGCAGCGAGCGCAGCTGGGATTGCAAAATGAACGGCATTGGCTCCCAAACCAGAACAAATACCCAATACCAGAGGAATAAAAATAGTTGTAAGAGCTACATTGCTCATCACCTCGGTAAGAAACAAACTAATGGTGATAAGTATAAGCATATAGATTCCTAAGTGGGAGTAATTCAAATGCTCTATCCAAGTACTAATTGCCGCAATGACACCGGAATGCTCCATTGCTCCAGCAAGTGCTAACCCTCCACCAAAAAGTATAAGAATCCCCCAAGGCAATTTTTTTGTGTCTTCCCATACTAGGATATGTTTCCCGTCCTTAAAGGAAGAAGGAATGGTAAACATTGCTATTCCACCGGCCATAGAAATAATGTAATCGTCTAATATTGTCACTCCAAAGAGGCTGTTGATAGGGTTTCTAAAAATCCACATCATTGCAGTAAGAACAAACACGATGAGAACAATTGCCTCTTCCTTGCCTAGTTTCCCCAATTTCTTTTTTTCCTCTCTAATTATGGGCTGAATGTCTACAAATTCTATTTGCTTTCTTAACCCGGCGCCAAGAACTCTATAAGTCACAAACAACATAATTACAGCTGTTGGAACTCCTACCATCATAAATTGAGCAAAGCCTAACTCTATGTCTAGCTGTGAGCTTAAAACAGAAGCCAAAACGGCATTGGGTGGTGTCCCTATAATAGTAGCAATTCCTCCAATATTTGCAGCATAGGCAATACCCAAAAAAAGGGCAAGTGAGAATTTTTTAAGTACTGGATTATTTTCATTGGCTCTGCCAATAATTTCATTTACTGAAACAGCAATAGGTAACATCATCACAGCAGTAGCAGTATTACTAATCCACATACTAATGCCCGCCGTTGCGAGCATAAAGCCCAATAGTATTCCAGTTGCAGAACTGCCCGTATAACCAATAATACTAAGGGCTATTCGTTTGTGCAAATTCCATTTTTCCATAGCGAGTGCAATGATAAAACCTCCCATAAAAAGAAAGATAATTTTATGCCCATAAGAAGAAGCAACTTTTGCAAAATCAAAAACTCCAAAAATGGGAAACAAAACCAAAGGCAATAAAGCTGTGACTGAAATAGATACTGCTTCAGTAATCCACCAGCTGACCATCCATGCAGCTACGCCAAGGGTCGTATAAAGTAAACTTCCTCCAGCTAGATGAAGCACAAGAAACAACAAAGGCCCTAATAAGAAACCAAATTTTTTCAACTTTAGCACACTGCGAATATAAACCTAAACCTGTACAATGTAGATTACAACAAATCAATCCAGTTTTCTGAATGAACCTCACAATAATGGAAGAACTCTGTGCCGTAGTAATTGTAAGCAATTTTATTCCTTAACTCCTCTTGAATTCTTTGAATAAACTTTGGATTAGATACTGGCAAATTAATGTGATCAGTCCTTTGAATTTCGCCTAGCAAGGTTTTTACTTTATCCATTTGGACAGTGAACCTATCTATAAACTCCTTTGGCGATTTATATTCTACTTTTTTGTAATCTCTTAGAACGAACTTATCCGTCTGATTGTTTTTAAGCACATACCAGATAGCATCTTCAAGGCTATCGTTTAAGTCCATTGGATACTCTATATCTGGATGAACGCCATTTCCATCTATCATCTTTCTTTTTTTCACTAGAGTATAAAAAGTATCCGAATTTAATGAATCCGTTAGAGATTGATAGTTCCTTTGGATAGATCTACCTGTAGGCAAGTAGTACCGAGAAACAGTTAATTTCATAGTACTACTATCCTTAAAGTAATAAGTCTCTTGCACAAGACCTTTTCCATAAGATGATTTCCCAATAATTTTTGCTCTATCGTGATCCTGAAGTGCGCCGGAAAGTATCTCACTTGCAGATGCTGTATTGTTATCAATTAACAATACTAGTTCTCCTGTTTTATAAATTCCTTCGCCGTCTGCATAAAAGTAATCCTTCTTTCTATTTCTACCTTTAATGTATGCGATGAGTTGGTCCTTTTCTAAAAATTCATTGACTATTTTTTGAGCTTCTTTCAAGAAACCGCCACCGTTGCCTCTTAAATCAACTACAAGAGTTTCAAAACCTATTTCTTTCAATTCTTTAAGTGACTTCAAAAATTCCTGATGCGAGTTGTTACTGAATCTGCTAAAATTTATGTAGCCTTTGTTTTTATATACAAAAGCTGCTCTTATGCTACTATTTGCAACAGATTCTCTAGTTATTTCATACAATTTAATGCTGTTATCCCTTTTTTTGATTTTTAGAACTAAAACCTCGTTCGCAAAACCTTTTAATGACTCTACGACTGTTTTATAACTGATGTCTGTAGTTTGAAAAGATACACCATCCGCCATTAATATTTGATCTCCTGTTTTCAGCCCAGCTTTGTATGCTGGTCCATCCATTACCACACGCATGACATAAACTTGGGTGTCCACCATCCCAAACTCAATCCCAATTCCCTCGTAGTTTCCACGCAGAGATTCTTGTGCATATTTGTAATATTTGGCTGGTATATAAACAGAATGTGGATCCAAGGAGGAGAGGTATTTAGACACCATTTGGTACTCTAAATCATCTCCTACCGAATCCACATAATCTCTGTTTACAATATCTAATACCTCGGTAAACTTATTCGAGGCATTCTTAGGTATTAAAAAACCTATTACAAGACCTACACAGAGCAATGCACTGTATATAAAAGGTTGCAAATAGATTTTCTTATTCACTTCAATTTTTAGAATCTTTCGAACTGAGAAAAGAAGAAATTTCCTTCAATTCCAGCATTCTCATCACTATCCGAACCATGAACAGCATTTGCGTCAATCGATTTTGCATACTTGTTACGGATAGTTCCCTCTGCTGCATCCGCAGGGTTTGTAGCACCTATTAAGTTTCTAAAATCCTCAATTGCATTGTCTTTTTCAAGAATTGCTGCAACTATAGGACCTGAACTCATAAAGCTAACCAAATCATTAAAGAAAGGACGTTCACGGTGAATACCATAAAACTCTCCAGCTGTTTCTGTTGAAAGGTGCGTGTATTTCATCGCAACAACCTTAAAACCCGCATCTAGGATATCCTTTAAGATGTTCCCAATGTGACCATTTGCTACCGCATCTGGTTTAATCATAGTAAATGTTCTATTTCCTGACATTATTTTGTGTTTTTTTAAGCGGTGCAAAAGTATAGAAATAGTTCTAAAATTAGGTATTATCGATTGTTAAATATTAATTTGAATATTATGACAGAGGAAAAAAAATCTGCCAATTGGCGAATCCCTTTATTTATAGGATTACTGATAGGAGCATTGGTTCTAACCTTTACCTTTCAAAACAGCAATGAAGTGTATGTCAAATTCCTATTTTGGCAAGGTAAAGCAATTTTATCCTTTACCTATTTTATAGTATTTGCTGTAACGACTCTTGCCGCATTATTACTTGGCTTAGCCAATTGGTGGAGAAGAGGTAAAATGAAACGTAAAATAGGCTCCCTAGAAGAGGAATTAGAGAAAATTAAAGCAAAGTTCGAGGACAACAAAGAAAGCAAAGAAGAAGAGAACGAGCATGAATGATGTTATAATTATAGGTGGAGGAATTGTTGGGCTTGCAACAGGACTCCAATTAAAGAAACAAAACCCCAATTTATCAGTTACACTTCTTGAAAAAGAAAAGGAAGTTTCCAAACACCAAACTGGAAACAACTCTGGTGTGATTCATTCTGGAATTTACTATAAGCCAGGTAGCAACAAAGCCATCAATTGCAAAGAAGGTTACGACATGTTACTGGACTATTGCAAGGAAAAAGAAATCACTTTTGACTTATGTGGTAAAATCATAGTTGCAACCAAGGAAGAAGAGCTAGAAAGGCTGGACAACATTTACAAAAGAGGAATTGAAAATGGTCTGGAAGGAATAAAATACATCAACCAAAAAGAGATTAAAGAATACGAGCCCAATTGTTTTGGGATAAAGGGGCTTTGGGTTCCTCAAACGGGTATTGTAGATTACAAAGTAGTAGCAGAAAGCTATGCAGAAGACTTTAAAGCACTTGGAGGTAATCTGCATCTTGGCAAAAAAGTTACAGACATTAAAATTGAGGAGGATTCTTGTGTTGTATATTCTGAGAAGGAAGAATTCAAAGCAAAATTAATAGTAAACTGTGCAGGATTGTACAACGATAAGATTGCACACCTTACTGGACTTGGAAAGGAGATAAAAATCATTCCATTTAGAGGAGAATATTACCAACTTAAACCAGAAGCAGCCGGTTTGGTCAAAAATTTAATTTACCCAGTCCCAGACCCTAAATTTCCATTTTTGGGAGTGCATTTCACCAGAAGAATTACTGGAGAAATAGAGGCTGGACCAAATGCGGTATTAGCATACCAAAGGGAAGGATACAAAAAATCAGACATCAACCTTGGCGAACTTTTTGAATCACTTACCTGGAGAGGATTTAGAAAAGTAGCCATAAAATATTGGCGTATGGGGATGCACGAAGTATACCGCTCCTATTCTAAAAGCTCTTTCACTAGAGCATTGCAAGAACTGATTCCCGCTGTAAAAAAATCAGATTTAGAAGTGGGTGGTGCAGGTGTAAGAGCACAAGCTTGCCATAAAGATGGCACCTTACTTGATGATTTTTATTTTGCTCAAACAGATAATATGATTCATGTATTGAATGCACCTTCACCAGCTGCAACCTCTTCTCTCTCCATTGGTAAAAAAATAAGTGAGATGGCTATGGAAACTTTAAACAAATAAATCATCCATAATGAAAAAGGTATTTTACTGCACTTTAATTCTATTGGCAATCACAAGTATTTCAAGTTGTAAATCTTGTAAAAAGGATAAGGTAGTTGCTTCTGAAGGAACGGTGTACAACAATCTTATTGTTTCGTTTTACAGTCCTGGAAACGGAATAGATTCTGAAACCGCGAATAAGTTTGTTGCTTTTCTAGATTCTTACACTCCAAAAATCACTTACACCATCATTCATTGGGGACGAGAAGGAGAAACGGATTATTGCATTGACCTTAATGAATTAAGCCCAGAAGATCAAAATACATTCAAAGAAAAAGCAAAAGAAATGGTCTCTAAATCGGAAAGAGTAAATGTATCTGAGAACGAAAAATGTAAAGAAGTGAAGGCAGAGGATTAACAAAGCTTGTATGCGCGAAAATTCCAGATTGCAGAGGCTATATGATTTACTTCGCATAGCACGAATTTGGTCGAAATATATAAAGATTTTACTTCGCCCTACTTATTCTTTTTTGCATTACATCGTTCAACTCTTTAATTCTATCACTAGCTGCAGTGACGTATATAAAAGGAAATAGGGCATGCACGAATGCCTTAAAACTCAAATTCAACATAGTTAAGGAAAAGCTAAATGCCTTGGCGAAGTGAACAAAATAACTCTCTCCTATACTGCTGGGATGTTCCGTGAAACGATTACTCATAATATTATATTTTTTGCTAAGATAAAAAAAAGAGCCCCTATTTAAAATGAGGGCTCTTATATAAAAATATGATATTTGTCTTATGCTTCCATATAAGCTTCAATTGGCAGACAAGCACAAACTAGATTTCTATCTCCATAAGTACTATCTACTCTTCCTACAGAAGGCCAGAATTTATTTGTCTTCGTGGAGTTAGAAGGGTAAGCAGCTTTGGTTCTTGCATAAGCGTGTTCCCATTCGTCACCACAAATCTCTGAACAAGTATGCGGTGCATTTTTCAATACATTGTCTTCTGTATCTACTTGTTCGTTTTCTACTTCCTTAATCTCTTGGTAGATTCCGTTTAATGCGCCAATAAATCGATCCATTTCTTCTTTGCTCTCACTCTCCGTAGGTTCTATCATTAGTGTACCTGCAACTGGGAAAGATAAAGTAGGTGCATGGAAACTATAATCCATCAATCGCTTAGCGATATCCTCTGCTTCTATCCCACAAGATTTTTTAAATTCTCTTGTATCCAGAATTAATTCATGAGCAACTCTTCCCATTTCACCAGAATATAAGGTCTTAAAATTCTCCTCTAATCTATGCTTCATGTAGTTTGCATTTAAGATAGCCACTTGCGTCGCCTTCTTCAATCCATCCCATCCCATCATCTTAATGTAAGTGTATGAGATGAGTAAAATACTTGCAGATCCCCAAGGGGCTGCAGATACTGCTGGAATTGCTTTATCGTAAGCCATGTTTACTAAAGCATGCCCTGGTAAGAATGGTTTTAAATGTTCTCCTACGCAAATAGGTCCCATTCCAGGTCCACCTCCACCATGAGGAATACAAAATGTTTTATGCAAATTAAGATGGCAAACATCTGCCCCAATTTCTGCAGGAGAAGTAAGTCCAACTTGAGCATTCATATTGGCACCATCCATATAAACTTGTCCGCCATGATCGTGAATCAATTTAGTCATCGTTTTTACACCCGACTCAAATACTCCGTGAGTAGATGGATAAGTAATCATAAGTGCAGCAAGATTCTCTTTGTGCTCCTCTACTTTTGTCGCTAGGTCAGCCAAATCAATGTTTCCTCTTTCATCACAGGCCACTACTACTACCTTCATTCCTGCTAATACAGCAGATGCAGGGTTAGTACCGTGTGCACTACTAGGAATAATTGCTATGTTTCTATGCCCTTGACCTAATGAGTTTAGATACGCTCTAATCACCAATAACCCCGTAAACTCACCTTGAGCACCAGCATTTGGTTGTAAGGAAACTCCAGGGAATCCTGTGATTACAGACAAATCTGCTTCTAACTCATCTATCATTTGCTTGTAACCCAATGCTTGATTTGCAGGAACAAAAGGATGTATGCTATTAAATTCTTCCCATGTTACAGGAATCATTTCCGTCGTCGCATTCAATTTCATGGTACAAGAACCAAGTGAAATCATAGAATGTGTTAAGGAAAGATCTTTATTCTCTAAAGATTTTAAATAACGGAGCATTTCATGCTCACTTCGGCAGCTATGAAATACTGGGTGCGTTAAGTAAGAAGATGTTCTTTGAAGATTTTCAGGAATGCTTAAGTTGCTTGGTTCAACAATTTCTGCCTTTGCGCTTGAATTCTTTGCCTCAGCAAATATCCCTACTAGTACTTCCACTGTTTCCACAGTACAAGTTTCATCCAAAGAAATTCCAATGTTTCCATTGTCAAAATACCTTAAGTTAACTTCATTTGCTTCTGCTACTTTCTTAACTGCATCTGTATTTTTAGATTCAATTAATATGGTATCAAAGTAAGAATCATTTAATTGGCTATAGCCAATTTTATCTAGGTTACTTGCAAGTAGTTGAGTTAAGCCGTGTGTTCTTTCCGCAATACTCTTAAGTCCATCTGGACCGTGGTAAGTAGCATACATACCAGCCATTATTGCAAGCAATACTTGTGCAGTACAAATATTTGAAGTTGCATTTTGTCTCTTTATGTGTTGCTCTCTTGTTTGTAGAGCCATTCTTAAAGCAGTATTTCCATACCTGTCTTTAGAAATACCTATAATTCTACCGGGTATTTGTCTTTTAAAATCTTCTTTTGTTGCAAAAAAAGCAGCATGAGGTCCACCAAAACCTGGAGGAACACCAAACCTTTGTGTAGTTCCAACAACACAATCTGCACCCCATTCTCCTGGAGGAGTTAATAAAGTTAAAGCTAAAATATCTGCAGCTGCACAAATTTTGGCTCCAGCCTCATGTACCATTTCTACAAAAGATGCATAAGACTCTACACTACCCTCGTTGTTTGGATATTGTATTAAAGCACCAAAATACTCTTCGTTAATTTGAGCAGTTTTATAATCTCCATAAACCAACTCTATGTCTAAAGGCTCCGCTCTTGTTACAAGAATGTCTACCGTTTGAGGAAAAACAGAATTGTCTACAAAGAACTTATTCCCTTGTTTCTTCTTTCCCAATGCCTTAAACATCGTCATTGCTTCCCCGGCTGCAGTTCCTTCATCCAATAAGGAAGAATTTGCTAATTCCATCCCAGTAAGGTCTAATACCATGGTTTGGAAATTAAGTAATGCCTCTAACCTACCTTGAGCAATCTCTGCTTGGTAAGGAGTATATTGAGTATACCACCCTGGATTTTCCAAAACGTTTCTCAATATCACTGGAGGAGTAATGGTATTGTAATACCCCATTCCAATATAAGACTTAAACACTTTATTCTTAGATGCTATCTGCTTAAGGTAAGCAAGCATTTCAGGCTCGGATAATGCCGGAGACATCTCTTTATCTTCTCTAAACAATATATCATCTGGTAGAACATCTTTTGTTAGCTCATCCAAATTACTGTAACCAAGAACTTCAAGCATGTCTTTTACCTGCTTATCGTCTGGTCCTATATGCCTATCGGCAAACTTCTCTTTGTAGTGAATCATAGTACAATCTATTATAAGGGATGCAAATATAAGATATTGATTCAGTTTTTCACACTCCTTTAAAGGACATACATAAAATTCACAAGAAGCTAAAAAATAGTGCTCATTATGTTCCTTGTCAAATCAAGAATAGAGATTACTTCCGATCTTTATAATGAGATGAAAGGCATCTTTAAACACGTAACCCAAAATTTAAAACAAAATGAAAAATACAATAAAACCAGTACACGTAATTAATGGTCACTGTAAAGGAAAGATAAACCTGAGCATGGGAGACTTATAGAAAATAAACCTAAAACTCCTAAAAGATGTTAAGGTAATAAGCGAAGATCGTTTTTTTGAGACAACCATTTAACCTATCTCCTACCTAAAAAAATAGTCCCTAAACCAATCCCTTTATCTCCTCCACAACCTCTGGGTTCAACAAAGTTGAAATATCACCTAAGTTTTCTCCCTCTCCGGCGGCAATTTTTCTTAAAATTCTACGCATTATTTTACCCGAACGGGTTTTAGGTAATCCTGAGCAGATTACAATTTTCTCTGGTTTTGCAATCCCCCCTATTTTATGAGAAACTAAGTCTCTTAATTCTATTAATATAGTACTATAATCTATTGCTCCTTTAATAGAAACGTAGGCAAATATTGCATTCCCTTTTAAATCATGTGGGAATCCTACGACAGCCGATTCTGCAATATTGGGATGTGCATTTATTGCATTTTCTATTTCAGCAGTTCCTAAATTGTGACCACTTACAATTACTACATCATCTACTCTGCCTGTAATTCTATAATTGCCATTTACATCTCTTTTGCAGCCGTCTCCTGAAAAATAATTTCCAGGAAAGGAAGAAAAGTAAGTTTCCTTATATCTCTTATGGTCTCCGTAAATTGTCCTGGCAATAGAAGGCCATGGGAACTTGATACATAATCTACCTTCTGCCACTGGGTCGTTCAATTCTTCTCCTTCTTTTGAAAATAAAGCTGGCTGGATTCCTGGTAAAGGTAAGGTTGCAAAGGTTGGAATAGATTCTGTGATACCAGCTAATGGAGATATCATTATCCCCCCTGTTTCTGTTTGCCACCAAGTATCTACTATCGGAATATTTACTGAACCAATGTTATCGTTATACCAATGCCATGCTTCTTCATTAATAGGTTCACCAACTGTCCCAAGTGTTTTTAGACTAGATAAATCCTGTTTTTTGACCAATTCTAAATTACACTTAGCCAATGCCCTTATAGCAGTAGGAGCAGTATAGAAAATAGAAACTTTGTGCTTTTCACATATTTCCCAGAATCTACCTGCATCTGGATAAGTAGGAACTCCCTCAAACATAACCGTTGTAGCACCTACACCTAAAGGTCCATAAACAATATAAGAATGCCCTGTTATCCAACCAATATCTGCAGTACACCAGTAAATATCTTCTTCTTCATACTGGAATACTGACTTAAAAGAATAGGCGGTATATACCATGTAACCGCCACATGTGTGCACCATCCCTTTTGGTTTTCCTGTTGAGCCAGAAGTATATAAAATAAACAGTGGGTCCTCCGCTTTCATTTCTTCCGCTGGGCAAATGTCGTTTACGGTTTTCAGCTCCTCCTTTATCCAATAATCCCTACCCTCCTTCATAAAAATGCCTTCCCCTGTTCTATTCAGAACTAATACTGTTTCAATGCAGCTACAATTCTCTAATGCATCGTCTACTATATCTTTTAAGCAAAGTGTTTTTGTTCCTCTGTACAAACCATCGGAAGTGATCACCATTTTACAAGTAGAATCATTGATTCTATTCTCCAGCGACAGGGAAGAAAAACCTGCAAATACGATGGAATGAATTGCTCCAATTCTTGCACAAGCAAGAGTGGCTATAGCCAATTCAGGAACCATAGGCATGTAGATACAGACTCTATCTCCTTTTCCCACACCTTTATTCTTAAGCATATTAGCAAAAGAACAAACTTTAGAATGGAGTTCTTCATATGTCAGCTTTATGGCCGAATCATCCGGTTCATTTGGCTCCCATAAAATGGCTGTTTTATTTCCTCTCTCCCTTAAATGCCTATCGAGACAATTCTCTGTGATATTCAATGTAGCACCATCAAACCATTTTACTACAGGTTTGTTAAAATCCCATTCCAAAACAGAATCCCATTTCTTCTTCCAAACGAAACTTTCTGCAACTTCTTCCCAGAATACTTCTGGAGATTCAACGCTCTTCTTATAATACTGTTGGTATTCCTCTGTGGTTCTTGCAATATTTTTCACTTTGGAAAAGTAGAGAAATCATTAGATATATAAAAACATAAGGCACAAAAAAACCACCGATAAACGGTGGTTTTGTTTGTGATCCCTCTGGGAGTAGTCAAGCTACAATATGAAAAAAATATAACCAATCCTGACCAAGCAAAAACGGTTATTCCGCTCTGGTAGAGGCTTTAATACTTTTATGAAATCTTTTTTAACTGTCGAATTATATTTAATACCTAATTCGCACATAGGAAGATGAATTTTTATCACCAATGGATTCCTGAATGATTATGAGTCCACTTTTTTGAAAGTCATTTAGTAAAATCAGTTCTCCAATTAAACCTGCAGAGCCAATATTGGCATAAGGAGAACTGGAAGGAGTTAGATAACCACCACCACCAGCTTTCCCTCCTATTATATTTAAGATACTTGAGCCATTCAGCAGGATATCAGTAATTCCGCCATCAGTCCCATCACCTGCTTTATAAGGACCTCTTTGTGGACAACAAGTAGCTGATATATTTTGACCGACATTTCCGTTTTTACCTAAAACAAAACTTATGGAATCACCGAAAGACATATTAATCAACATTCTAATGAGGATGGGAGATCCTCCTTTACCTCCAATCCCAATATATGAGCTCCCGGTAGTCCAAGTGTAAACACCCCCATTACCACCGGAGGAGCCTTGGATTGTTATCTCAGCTGTTATCTGTTTGTTTTGATCAAAAACAAAGGATCCAGAATCTGTAATGATACTATCTATATGCCCACCACTAGAACTTGTACTACTCCCACCATTCGTGGAGTCTACATAGGATTTGATATCCTTTAGAGCTATTTTCCCCCCTCCCTTATTTAAATGAATGGTATCGTTGGAGAGGGAAATGGTTTGAATCTCATTAGTTGAATCATTATCCAAGTTTGCTGGATGATTAATCACTACAGTGTTACCATCTGAAATAAATAAGCTATCACCTGATAAGCTCAAGGTCTGTAATTCATTTCCTACGACTGTATCTTTATCTAAAGCGTTCAAAGATTCCAGTTTAGCCAATAGTACATTATTTAAGCTATCTAAATACTCGTAGCTTACTCCACCTTCGTTTCCTATCACAGTGTCTTTGTCTCGGTTCTTTAGATAAATGTATTTGTCGTTTAAAGCATTTAATATACTATCATAGGAGGTAGAGTTACTCTTAGGTGTAACAAATGCATAAGGTACAGACCAGAACTTTTCAATTGCAGTAAGCTTAAATGAATTTTCATTCTCAAAGTCTATTTCTACTTGTAAATGGGCAGTGCCAAGATCCCATGGTATCTTAGAAAAATCGCCAGATAATACATTACCTTGACCAATTATTAAATTAAACAATCCAAAATCATCAGTAGTAGTTGCGTGTAACTCGCTGTATTGATTAGTTCCATTTGGATACTTGTCATATATGGTAAACCTTACCTGTATATCTTTATTAGCCCAATAGACAGCAGATGCATTCTGCCCTGCAAGAGAATATGGACCATCTTTTACAGCTACTGCTTGGTAGGAGATTCCTTGAGGTAGAGTCTGTGCTTGTACTTGAAATAAGAAATGGCAGAAAACTGCCAGTATTAAAATGCGTTTCATTAGTTTATAATTAATAATTGTGTGTAAGACCCATTATTGGATAGTACGATTTCTATGTTGTAAACACCTAATGCCAAATGACCAAGTGAAATTTCTGATTCAGTACCCTCAAAGCATAATCTACCAAATGTATCTGTAACTCTAATAGAAGAGTATTTTGCAGTGGTTTTAATATAAACAATATCTGATGATGGGTTTGGATATATAGTAATATCAACCTTTGAAGAAGTACTATTGGGTCTCAAATGTATGAATGGTCTTGTTTGTAATGACATCCCAGAGGAAGTAGTTCCAATTTGAAATATTGGTGATGAGACAGTACTCCCAATTACCACTGAAAAATCACCTGCAACACTAGAGCCAAAACATCCAATAGAAGAACGAATAACCTTCTGGGCAAATAAGTTGCCTGAAAAAAGTATAACAATGGCTATAAGGGTAATTCTAATCATTTTGCAATATCTATTCTAAGTCCAAAGGACAATCCATTAATGAGAAGATCATCCCCATCACTATCCGCACTACTAAGCATCATTCTGTAAGATATATAGGGGTGTAAGGTGAGTTTCTTATTTGTATAACCTGCAAAAGCTACTTCTGTTAGTAGAGAATAATTTGTTTGATTAAAGTTGTTCTCAGATCTAATAGGTAAACCATTTGTTGTCTGTGAGGAGGCCATTAATATACCCATAGAAGGACCAATAGCAATTGAGCTAATAGGAGATTTTAGGAAGGAATAGCGCACTGGAGCATCTATTAGAAGGCTAGAGTGTGTAAATGATGATATCACATCAGTGCTTGTATAAACGGCCTCTACTGTGGATGCTCCAATAAGAGTAGAGAAGCTAAGCCTTTTCAGATCACCTATCCATATACCAATTTTGGTATCGCTTGTAAAGTTGCTTTTATAAGAAATGGATTCCCCATCGCCTTTGAATGTTACCATTGGCTTATTAATACCCTGATAAAACTGGATTCCAACACCCTGAGCATTTGTTTGTAGACAAAGCAAACAAATAAATACAATCATTGAGCTTTTAATAAAATTGTTCATTCTAATCTTTTTTTAGATTTTTAGTTCAAATTCAAGATAATAACTTTTACAAATGTAAATGTAAATGTATTATTCAATTATCCCATATGTACATTGAATGTACCTTATCGTTTGGTCAAATTTAAGGGTTTATTTCTATAAATAAAATTATTAGTACACGACAAACCGACCCCCAAAACGACCCCCAAATTTTAAAAATAAACACAAATCAAACTAAAAGTGATCAAGATAAAGACATTTCGATAGTAGAAGCCCAACAATGTAGAAATCGCGAGCCAATGCCATTTGCATTTGAAATAAATAAAAATGGATTACCAGTAATTGTTGAAGATTTTGAGATTAGAACCTCAACCCTAAAAGACACCACAAATCATTTAATAGAATCTAGTGAAGAATATCAGATTAAAATACTTGAAATAGCATTCGCAAAAGATAAATTTATCACTTATGGGAATTTAGTTATTCAACTAAAATTAGCATTTGCGAAAATGTATAGCAACAGGCAGATAGGTAATAATAAAATCAAAGAATTTATTACTCATTGCAAAAATGAAGAGTTGATAATTCAAGAAAAGCTCAAGGCACCTTATCAAATTGGAACTTTTCAAGGTTTAGACAAATGATATTTTACTTTTCTATCGGTTTAGGTTTAGTCGTAATATACGCCTATAAACCTTTAAACCTTAAACCTGAGTTTAGTAACCTAGTTTAAACCTTAAACTTATGACAGATTATAATTTCCGATATATTTTAGAGAAAGGCAGTAAAAAATACCATTGTCCTGAATGTACTAAAAGGCGTTTTGTCCTTTATATTGATACCGAGACAGGTGAATATTTGCCAGACCATTACGGACGTTGCGACCGTGAAAGCAAGTGCAGTTACCAACTTAACCCATATAAGGATGGTTATATTAAAATGTTATGGGAAGAGGAACAAGGCAATGAAACGAATTGGAAGCCACAACAGCGTCTCGGTTCTTGTGTAGTTTTAAATCTCTCTTGTCAATTGGTAATAGCCTAGATTTAATAATATCTTTACATCGTGAAATTCATTGTATTCTCTTTACTCCTTATCTCAAACTTGCTTTCTGCACAGGACAGTACTTACTATCTGCCTGCTCATAAAAAGTCTGATGACTCATTAAAGTTTGAATTGAACCAAATAATCAAAAATCATACAGAATTCACGTATACTTCATCATCAACAGATGTATGGGATATTCTTAAACACACAGATAAGGACACTGCCAATGCAAATAACGTTATCTTAATATATTCAGGGAGAAGTGTAGATGCGGCACAAGAATATAATAGTGGGTCTGGATGGAGTAGGGAACACGTGTGGGCAAAATCCAGAGGAGACTTTGGCACAAGCAACGGTGCTGGAACAGATGTTCATCATTTAAGACCTTGTGACATAAGTGTTAACTCTACAAGAAACAATAGGAATTTTGACACTTGCATTACCTGTGTAGAGGTAATAGATAATGGCTTTAATACAGGGTCTAAACGTGATGTTAATTTATGGACATTTGAGCCCCCAGATGCAGTAAAAGGAGATGTAGCACGAATGCTATTTTATATGGCTGTCAGATACGAAGGAGAAGGCTCTGAGCCCGATTTAGAGTTAACGAACACATTGTTAACCAACATTGACAAAAGCCCCTTACAAGCAAAGCTAAGCACTCTCCTTCATTGGAATAGGATTGACATAGTTAGCAACTGGGAACGTAATAGAAATAACATCATCGATAGCCTATATCAACACAACCGAAATCCTTTTATTGATTATCCTGAATTAGCTGAATATTTATGGGGTGATAGTATTGGCTTGACTTGGATGCCAACATTGGTGGATACAAGTAATAGTGCCAGTATTTATAAGTATCATAATATTGAGTTTACGATTTATCCCAATCCTACTAAAAGCACAATACGTATTAAGGCAGCATCTAACTTAATACGAGAAAACATTACAATATATACTAGCACAGGAGTAGAAGTATTGTCTGATGTGATTGAAGGAGAAGACACAGAAATAAATCTAGAAGGTCTGCCAGATGGAATGTATTTCATCAGCATAGGGGATGAATTTAAACATCACTTTAGGGTGCTTAAAATATAAAGTAGAAACAGTATAATTAATCCGATTACAATGCCTTCTGAGGGTTCTTCTCTACGACTTTATCGAAGAGTTCTTGTAATCTCCCATATTGCCTTCTAAAAGCTCTGTAAAATCCTCTCTAGGCCCAGCTGCTGTTTTGTTAGCTGTTCCTTTCTGTCTATCTCCGTATTTGATTCCCGTATTGTTTGCCATAACTATATCTACCTACTATAGATATATACGTTTTGAGAGGAAAAGGGGCAATTGGACGCATAAAAAAGCCCCTTCAGAAGAAGAGGCTTAGTATATTTTTATTAGTCTTTAAGGGTTCTAGGTTGTAATCCCAATTAGCTCAATATTTAAAAGGGTTTAGGGGACAACCACTTACAACCAAGACCCTAAGTGAAATATACATCTTAGTTCGTTTTTACAAACTTGCTGTTTAATACCGCCGTATTTCCTTTCGAAAACATTTTAATAATGTATACGCCAGCATCTAGACTTGAAATATCTATTTCCTCTTTCGTACCATTTACCTGTA
>Ga0206130_10001089_pt1 | contig 41263 bp, 42 predicted proteins | sample Helgoland_Spring_9_FD_148637 | JGI IMG/M metagenome (GOLD analysis project Ga0206130, IMG submission 148637) | Pelagic subsurface seawater microbial communities from Kabeltonne, Helgoland, North Sea - Helgoland_Spring_Bloom_20160512_1 | ecosystem: Environmental > Aquatic > Marine > Epipelagic ...
AGTGCCAAGCAGTATTTGGGGAGAACACCTCCAAGTATGACGGTACATCGTCCTGTGATGCAATCGATTTGTATACACCCTAAAATATTGGAAAGGTTTGTAAAATCAGCCATTCAACAATGTGGTATTGGAACGTCTTTTTTACGCCCGAAGATCTTGATGGTCATGCCTCATGGATTGACCTCGCACGAACGAAAAACCTATATTGACATTTTATATCGATTGGGGAACCGAGATTCTATATTTGTCGATACCTTGTTGTGTGCAGGATTGGGTAGTCACCTTCCCATCAATGAACCCATTGGTTCTATTTTACTACACATTGGGCATGGTAGTTCACAAGTTGGTGTCCTAACATTATCTGGTCTAGCTGCATCCAAACGGACAACTGTAGCAGGGCACAGTATCAATAAAGCCATCGTCCAGCATCTGCGAAACAACAAACAGTTGGATATTGGTATCCACGTAGCATCTGAAATGAAGGAATCCATCGGAAATGCCGAAACTGGTGGAGAGATCCGAACATTTCAAAGTACGGTCAAAAATACCGCCACCAACCAATTTCAGTCAGTAGAATTTAGTTCTGAAAATATTGTATCTGCGATTCAAGAACCGTTATCCCAATTGGTACAAACCATTAAAGAAACCGTCGCAACATTATCTCCAGAACTCTGTGCCGATATCATTCAAAATGGCGTTATGGTTTCTGGTGGAGGCGCACAACTGATGGGCATTGATGACTTTTTATCTGCTCAACTATGCCTGCCTGTTTTCATTGCAGATCAACCACATCTTTCTGCATTAAAAGGTGCAAGTGATCTACTCAACAATGCAGATTTACTTGACTGGCTAGGAGAAGAAAGTGGATAACAATCTTCCGGTACCGTTGGCTCATCAACTCCGACCCAATAACCTTGATGATGTGATTGGCCAAGACCATTTGTTGGGACTCGATGCCCCATTTCGAAAAGCCATCGATGACGGACGGGCGCTCAGTGTTATATTTTGGGGACCTCCAGGCTGTGGAAAAACCACATTGGCAAACCTTCTAGCCAAAACATACAACCGACAGTTCTTACAACTGTCTGCCGTTAATGATGGCCTACCCAAATTGCGCAATTGTATTCGGGCAGCAGAAACCTATCGAGACAATGGAAATGATGGGGCCGTTCTATTTGTCGATGAGATTCATCGTTGGAATACTGCTCAACAAGATGCGCTGTTGCCACATGTTGAATCCGGATTGATCTGTTTGGTCGGTGCCACAACAGAGAATCCTTATCGAGCGATCAATTCAGCATTGAGATCCCGTTGCTGGTCATTGGAATTGAAGCCTTTGTCAACAGAGCATTTGTGTTCCTTACTACAAAAAGGCGCTCTGGCATTGGAATTGCGATTGACAGAAGATGCCACCTTTCAAATTGCCCACATCAGCAGTGGAGATGCTCGACGAGCACTCTCGACGCTGGAACGATTGTCTGGGTTGCAACAAGATGGGGAACTGAACCTAGAAACTGTACAATCTCAAATCGGTGATCCTGATTTATTGCACGATCCAACCGGAGAGAGTCATTATGACATTACGTCTGCCTTTATCAAGTGTATGCGTGACAGTGATCCAGATTCCGCCCTGTATTGGCTAGCTCGGATGATTGTTGGCGGAGAAGACCCTATGTTCATCGCAAGAAGAATGGTCATCTTTGCTTCTGAAGACATTGGAAATGCCGATTTACGAGCATTACCAGTGGCCATCGCATGTCTGCAAACGATTCAATCTATTGGTATGCCTGAGGGACAATTAACATTGGGACAAACCTGTACTTATTTGTCGACAGCCCCCAAATCCAATGCCTGTACAAATGCCATCTTAGAAGCCATTGCTTGCGCAAAACGAAACGGCCCCCTACCCGTTCCAATCAACATTTCAAATCGTAAGGTTGGCTATAAAAACCCACACAATCATCCCAATGCACTGGTTCAACAACCTCGATGGCCAGAGGGTTTATCTCCTCAGCGATTCTATCGTCCTAAAAGCATTGGAGATGAAGACACCATTCAAAAGAGAATGCTTTGGTGGTCACAGCGCAGACCAAGTTCTTGAAGGCTGAGTCTCCAATGTACTCACATAGGATCTGAAGTACATCGAAATCCAATAGAACCATCAAAACTTGGAATGTGTCCAATCCAAAGATCTTTGAGTGTCATCTGGGCTCCGGAATAAAAAGACCCCCCGACTTTGGCACCTACAGCCTCTTCGTCTCTACTCTTGTCCCAGACTACATTGGTCCCAACAATACGAACAGGCAATAAAGATCCCACTTCAGGTATGATGTGATTTTGGTGTTTTCGATCTACAAAATTTGTCCACAAGTACCCTTTCCCACCACTTTCACAATCTGGAGAGATTGGTTTGTTTAAATCAACATGTAAAGATCCCTCTTTAATAATAAGCCTACTCATATCTACACAAATGGTTTGTAAGCGCATTCTTGGCAGCAGTTGTTCCGATAATTGTATCGTTGATTCCGACACTTGAACTACGTGCTTATGGCTCTCCAGTAAACTCACCCACGCATCTTTACTCGCGGTTTGTTCTAGGTCCACCCATTCCCAAGCATTGCCAATTTGATCATACACTCCCCAAGCACTGACGCATTCACTCATAGAACCGGTTGGCTGAACCGTTTTCCAACGATTTGGATTCTTTGGAGAGTCCAAGATGCATCGAGCATCGTCTTTTTCGCCCCATGGAAATGCCTTGCCACCCTCTCCGATCTGTCCATCCCCCGCATCCAACCACTCTTGATGGGTAGCCAATCTCAGTCGAACACCATCTCGAATCGTTTGTGTACAAGCAGCAAAAGCATCCGTCAGTGATCTATTGATATCTGGTAATTGACCTTGCTCAGATATTGCCTCTCCTGAAGAATTAATGCGTGCTTCAAAAGGTTGTATACAAAAGATTGGACTTGTTGGTGGAATGGGAAGCAGTCCCCCAGGACATCCAACTTTAGCTTTCGGCGAGTCTGTCTTTTGACAGCCCATTGTGAATAAAAAAACCCAGAACATACTCCACTGTATCAAAAGACAACCCATTGCACAGATAAAAGCCTTTTGTCAGGTCATCATAGTAATGATACGAATAATCAAATCTATTGTGAAGGAGAATACAATGTTAATGTTGTTAAGCATGCTTGCATTTGCTCAAGCCGAAGAAGAAGAGTCTACTGAGGAAACAGAGGAATCAACGCCTACTATTGAAGAAGAGATTGAAGGATGGACTCACTATGCAGGACTGTTTGATCTGTATTTGGATCCAGAAACAGGATCTCTCAGTATGGTTATCGATGCAAAAGATCTCGACAAAGAATACATCCACTTTGCACAAACCAGAGATGGCGTTTTGGAAGCCGGACACTTTAGAGGTAGCTATAGAGGAGAAAGCGTCTTTAGAATTGAACGATCTTATGAACGTATCGAGTTCATCCAAGAAAACACCAGTTTTTACTTTGATCCAAGCAGCCCGATATCTAAAGCGCACGATGCCAACATCAGTCCTTCTGTTTTGGCCGCTGTCAAAATTTCAGTTACCGACACAGATGAAAATGATGAACCCACACGCTACCTGATTGATGCTGGAGAACTCTTCTTAAGCGAAGTCTTCGCACAAGTGAAGCCTTCTTCTCGCGGTGGTGGCGATCGATTTGCACTGGGATCTTTGAGTGGCGACAAAACAAAGTTTGTAGAAATCGAGAACTATGAAGGCAACAGTGACTTCGTTGTGGATTATGTATACGAAAACGATCGTCCTAAAATCTATGGTTCAGATGCTGTCACCAACGCACGAAATGTCACAGTAACAATGCACCACTCTTTAATTGCAATGCCAGACAATGAGTATCAATCTCGGATTGATGATTTTCGCATTGGATATTTCAACAATCGTGTCACGGATCAAACCTCATCAGAACCAGCTCCTTATCGAGATTTGATCAATCGTTGGAATCTGGTCAAAAAAGATCCCACCGCTGATATCTCCGATCCTGTTGAGCCCATTGTTTGGTGGATGGAAAACACCACTCCCATACAATTTCGTGATGCCATTCAAGAAGGTGTAGAAGCATGGAACAGTGCTTTTGAGGCAGCAGGTTTCTCCAATGCCATGGTCGTCAAAATGCAGCCCGATGATGCAGACTGGAACGCTGGCGATATAAACCACAATGTCTTACGATGGACAGCCTCTCCAATGCCTCCTTTTGGTGGATATGGACCTTCTTTTGCCAATCCTAAGACAGGACAATTGTTGGGTGCTGACATCATGCTTGAATGGATTTACGTCAACAACCGCTACAAATATCAAGACTTGTACCTTCCTGAAAAGTCTATGGATACGTCACATCCTTCCACACACGATGAACACCACTGTGATTTTCCAGTATTCTTGGCAGACAATCTCAATCTTGGGATCAGTACGTTGGAAGCAAGAGGTGTTGGGAACGTGGAAGTGAACGAATTGATTCAACAATCCATCAAGCATCTTGTATTGCATGAAGTTGGACATACATTGGGCTTAAATCACAACATGAAGGCCTCTCAAACTGTTTCTCTGGAAAACCTTCACAACGTTGAATGGACAAACGAACATGGATTGGTAGGGTCTGTAATGGATTATACCCCTATCAACTTGGCACCAACAGGTGTAACTCAGGGCAAATATTTTGCCGATGCTCCTGGAGATTATGACGTATGGGCAATTCAGTTTGGGTACGATCCAACCATGGTAGATGACAAGAGAGATGCACACCTCAAACGTTCAATGGAACCTCTGTTGACATTTGGAAACGATGCAGATGATATGCGCTCTGCAGGTAAAGCAATCGATCCAAGAGTCAATATTGGAGACATGTCTGGAGACACACTCGAATGGGGTGTGCAACGATTGGATCTGATTGAAGGCACCATGCGTACATTGTCAGATGTTAGCCTAAAGGAAGGAGAATCGTTCCAACGATTGGTCAACAATTTCAGAACGTTGCTGCGACAAAAGTCCTCTGTGGGTGGTATTGTTTCAAGATACATTGGAGGCGTATACGTTGAACGTGGTACAACCGAACAATTTGTCGACATCACCCCGTATACACCCGCTGATAAAGATACTCAAGTAGAAGCCATGAACATACTGGGTTCACACTTCTTTGCGCCCAACGCATTCGATGCTGAACTTTTGTTGTTGCCATACCTACAACCACAACGACGTGGATATGACTTTTTCTCTGGAACCGAGGACCCAAAAGTCTTGGACTCCATAGAAATGGTGCAGGGCAATATTTTAAACCATGTACTCCACCCTACTGTTCTCACACGTATAGAAAACAGTTCCCTTTATGGAAATGAGTACGGTATTGATGAAATGGTCAATGATCTCAGCAAACAGATCTTTCTTGGAGATATGCGTGGCAATGTCAACGCCCATCGTCAACGTCTTCAGTCAATGTACATTCAAGAGTTAATTGCAATCGTACAAAATGATAATGGCATGTATTCAAGTACTGCCGAAGCCGTCGCACATCAAAATCTGCGGATCATTCAAGGGTGGCTTGGGTTGAGTGGAGGTGGGGACACAGCCTCTAAAAGACACCGTCAATACTTGCGTGAACAACTCGAATTGGCATTTGAAAAGTAAATTATGTATGGTCATTTCCGATGTTCGATGGCTGTATCGTGTATAGAATACAGACAACGATTTTTGTGAGATGACCAAATGCCTATGAAATTCAATAATTCTGCTCTTATTAAAAGACGCTTGAATAGTCGTTTTCAGCCGGTTTACGTACGGTACTGGGAGCGTCAGTTCTCCCCCCATCTATTTTGGGATCAGTGGCTCACTTTAAAACAGACCATACTGCTGCACACTATTGATATCCAATCCGAATTGGGGTGTCAGTACAGAGAGGCATTGGAAGTTGTGTGGAGTACATACATTGAAGTCACTGGTGGAGAAAAAGACAACCCCTTTGTCGATGACTACATCACATTAATTCAGTCTATTACATCTCGTGAGTTGCCACTCTATCTTTGTCATACATGTATTGGAACAGACATTCAAAATGGCCATTCAGAGGAAGAAGCGCGTTCTATTTATATAGATTGGTTAAATGACGACGTAGACAATCCTATTTTTGGTGATTGGGCCCTGACAAATGATCTGACAGTAATTCCCACCACACAATTTCTACGAAAACAAACACGCTAAACACACGTTTTGCTTCGATAGATATGTTGACCATCAATACTTGCTATACTTGTTTTATACTTGTTTTATACTTGTTCTATACTTGTTCTATAGCAGTTCTGGCCTCTGATGTTTTGCTCAGGCGACTACATACTTCTTCCGGAAGAACAAACCACCGAAGTCCATTGAATCGCTCTGACAAGTCGGCTTGTTGAACGTTCTTCTCGTCTATACACCGAATTTCACTCAACAGTTGTTTTGCTTCCACAATATACTCTGGTAAAACCCATTCAGGAGCTGTCATATGTCGAGAAGGATATGATAAGTGTCCGGACCGATATCGAAGATTGTGAAGCCGCATACGAACCTTGGGTTCTGCTTCGCGATGTTTCCACTGCCCTGTCATTGGATCAAAATTGTATTGTGGCAACAGTTTCCATCCTTCCGATGCAATTATCTCTACAGCCTCAATTAAAAAGGCAAACGTCTCTTCAGAAATGAAGTAATTGAAATTCAACCGAGTCCAACCAGGCTTAATACCTTCGCACCCTTGCATCACTTCTTGTTCAAAGGCTTGAGATGTTGTCAAATCAATCCCCAGTAATCGATGACCATAAGGACCTGCGCAAGAACACCCCCCTCTTGCTTGAATTCCAAAGAGATCATTCAACAACGCCACCACAAAATTGTGGTGCAAATACCGTTCTCCATCTCGAATCATAAAGGACACAATCGACAACCTCCATGACGTTGGATTTCCCAGTATTTGGATATTTGAATGTTTAGACCACTGTTCAATCGCCCGTTGAATAAAAGATTGTTCAGCATCCCGAATTGCTTGATGTCCAACACTTTCTTTCAATTGAAAAACAAGTCCTGCACGAATAGCACCAACAATATCAGGCGTTCCTCCTTCTTCTCGATGAATCGGGCAATCCAAATAACGATGTTCTGTGGAATTCACATACGACACGGTTCCTCCACCAGGCATGGCGGGAACGCGATTGTTAAACAGGTGTTTTTTTGCAACCAAAATACCTGGCGTTCCAGGTCCACCAATAAATTTATGAGGCGAAAGAAAGATGGCATCTTTGTATGCAAGTGCACCATCACCATCCTCCAAATCTCCAGCCATGTTCATCTCAATATCGACATACGGCCCTGCCGCTGCAAAATCCCAAAAAGAAAGCGCACCATAGCGATGCAGCAAAATCGCCGTCTTCCCTGTTTTTGAACCGATCCCCGTTACATTTGATGCTGCTGAAAACGACCCTATTTTCAATGGACGATCTTGATAATGCTTCAATTCTCGTTCTAAATGAGCCAAGTCCAGTTGACCATCTGAATTTTCATCAATCGTAACAACATCTGCAATACTTTCTCTCCATGGGAGTTCATTCGAATGATGCTCATAAGGACCGATAAAAACAACAGGGCGTTCTTCAGGAGGGATCTGTTGAATAAAATGATAGCGGTCATCTAAACCTGCTGGTATACGAATGTTCAATACATCTACGAGTTTATTGATGGCGGATGTGGCACCGGAACCAGAGAAGATCACCACATCCTCGTCTCCACCTCCAACAGCATCATGAATAATCTGACGAGCATCTTCACGAAATCGTGTAGTTTGAAGACCAGTACCACTGCTTTCTGTATGGGTGTTTGCGTACATGGGCATGACTTCGTCTTGAATAAACCGTTCAATGAACGTTAAAGAGCGCCCCGAAGCCGTATAGTCTGCATATGTAACTCTTCGTTCTCCATAAGGAGAATCAATGACAGTGTCATCACCGATTATAGAAGAACCAATGGTCTCAATTAACTTTTCACTTTCTCTACGTCCTGCATCTTTCATTCCGTCCCCCAGTGAGTCATGAGCCATGAAAATCTAGAATACAGGCCGTTGAATAAACAACGACGACAACCCTCGATCCACTGAATTCAGTTTATCATGCAACCGCGCATTTTCAGCGTCTTTTTGCGTCAGTTTCTGTGACCACAACTCCTGCTTCTTCAAAACATCACGTCGCATCCGTTCTGCTTGCTGAGCCAATTGTCGAGCTGTAGATTGCGCTATGCCCATTTCTAGCCTCAACATTTCCAATTCTGTTTGGGCTTCATCTCGTTCTTCTTGCAATTGTACAACCACATCGTCAGCTGTTCTTTGCAACTCTTGAATCGACTGATCCTTTGAACGTTGAACGGCTGTTAACGTATCGATGGTTTCCAACAGATGACTTCTTTGCTCACGAACAGCCTGCAACTCTTTTTCCAACGTTGCAAAAAGACCTGCATTGTGCTCCTGTTGAACTTGCTCAGTATCCAGCATTTCTCGTTCTATGTCCCAGCTACTTTGAGCATCTGACCATTCCGTACGAACTTTGCGCAAAGCCTCTTCGAGTGAATCACAGCTAGATTGAGATCTTTGCAACTCGACTTCTAAAGAACTCAAACGAGTATTGTCTACCGCCACGATTTGCAACTGCTTTTCCAATTGAAGAATCTCTTCTTTTTTACGATGCATTTCACCACGAACAGTCTTCAATTCTTGCTCCAGTGCAACCACTTGTTCTGATTGTTCTAGGTTTTCACGAGCCTTATCCGACAGGATTTGTTCTTCCAACGCCTGAAGTTTCAACTGTAACTCAACCTGTTGCTTCTCAGATGCCGCATGCATTTCTGAAACAAGATCTTTGTGCTGTTGTTCAAGTTCTATCCGTTGTGCTGTCAAGGCCTTAGCTGAGGTCTCAACCGACTTTTGGGAATCAACTTTAAGCGTTTCAATTTGGCCATTGAGTGTCACTATTGTGGATTCCAATGTTTGTTTTTCTTGGGTCACTCGAGTCAGCATCTCCTGAGTACTGGCCAACTCTTTTTCCAATGAAGCAATTCGATCAACGATGACCTCTTTATCCAATACCAAAACATCTTTTTCGGATTGAAGAGTTGTTCGCTGAACTTCCAGTGCAGTGACTGCTTCATGAAGATCATGGATTTCCAACCGTTGGGTTTCTAAGATGGTTTCTACACCCTTCAATTCTTCCAACAATGTCTGACGTTGCTCACTCAATGCTTGATTTTCTGCTTCGAGTGCATCATACCCATTTTTGGCTTCTTTAACTTCATCAGCCTCAAGTTTCAATGCTTCTAGAGCCGTTGTAGAATCAACCAGATCTTCCTCAACTCCTTGAATCTTCTGCTGTAGATCATGAACCATGGTTTCATGTTTCTGTATTTGCTCTTGGTGTGAAGTTACTTGCTCACGTAGTGTTTGGCGACTAGACTCTACCTCTGTAAGTTGATTCTCCAACTCAGATTGACGTAGTTGCAACGGTTCAACCTTGGTCCAAAGTTCATCTCGTTCACTGATCACCATAGCCGTTTGTGTTTCCAACTCTTGATAAGACAATACTTGCTCTTCCAATGAAGCTTTCGCATCCAATACTTGCTGTTCTTTGACTTCAATCTCAATATCTGTCGCTTCCTCGACAGCATCTGCCATTGCTTGAGAATCTTCCAATGCCGTTTGCAACTGAATTTTATGATCTTCTAATTGTGCAACCTGTCTTTTGGCTTCGACCAACTGAACTTCTATCCCTTCTCTATCCTGCTCAAGTTCGACCAAAGAACGTTGTAAACGCTGAATGAGGATTCCAGAATCTGATTCATTGGTGCTTACAATATTGGATGGCTGTATTGACAATGTCGCGATCTCTTCTTTCAATGTTGATACTTGAAGTTCATACTCATTGACCACTGAAGCAATCTGATTTTCATGCTCCATACGAGAAACCACATCCTCCATGTCCATATTTTGATGGGCTTTCGCCTCTTGACTGCCCGACAATTGTTCGATTAGTTGAGTGTTTTGCTCGGTCACTTGCTGCAACTGTTGTTTTGTCATCGTCAAATCAATTGTTGCTTGGTTTAATCGCTGTTCTAAAGAGTGTAACAATACTTCTTCAGCAGACTGTTCACCTTCACCCATCAACTGGGCTTGAAGAGCCTCTGTCAATCCTTCAATCTCTAAAAGCAATGCCGCTTCTTTTTCGGTGGCAAGTGAGCCCTCTTGAGACTGTTGAAGCCAGTGAGTTCTTTCCTCTTGATGCAATTGTTCCACTTCAGTCAAACGAACTTGAAGTTGATCAACTTGCTGCTGAAATTGCCCCTCACGATGATTTGAAATTTCTAAACTTCTTGCTCTTTCCGAAATTTGTCGCTGCAAGGCAACAAATTCTCGTTGCATTAATTGCTCGCGAGACTGACCTAGATCTTGAACTTCTGCCAAACGACCTTCCGCCTTCTTTGTCCGTCGTTGAAGTGTTTCAACAGCCTGACGAGTCAATTGAAGTTCTCCATGAAGCGTATTAATTTGTTCTACCTTTTCATCTCGTGCATGCCGAAGATTGGTAATTTGCCGCAGAAGATCTTGTGGTGATAAAGAATCTACAGAGTGTAAACTAATATCAACGTTTTGCTGTTGACTGCGTTCAATGGTTTCTTCCGCAATTCTAAGTCTTTCGTAAAGTCGTTGTACTTCCTGTCGTAGTTTTACATCACTTGCACCACCCGACAAAACACTCGACAACCGTGTACATTCTGCTTGCAACATGGCATTGTGATCAGTGCTGTCTCGTAATTTCAATTGACTTTTCAGTAAGTTTCGATTTGCTGTGGTCAATTTCTCAGACTGTTCAAACAATTCCAGTTCCAACCTTGAAACCCGTTCGTCCATACTTGGAGTTCTAAGTTTTGAGGCTGGAGTTGAAACAGACAAATCAGATGTCAGTTCAATTTCGAAATCTTCAGCATCTACAATGGGAACCTTCGTTGTATCATCAGACTGGTTGACACTTGGCCGTTCAGTACTACGACGGTCTTTTTGCAGCTGTTTTTCAAGCTGTTTATGGAGCCATACATCCACAATACCATTTTCCAGCGGCAGCTTACCATACACATCTGCAGATGAATCTCCAAACATGTGCTCGGTCAAAGCACTGGTACTTGCCCCCGTAGACAAAGCAATAAGTTTTACGTCTTCAAGTAAATCATCCTCACGAATCTGAGAACAAAGTCGTAGCCCTACCTCGCTTTCTATGTTGAGAACTACACCCCAAGGGTTGTCTCGTACAACCAAGGAAAATGCACGCGCAATTGGCTCCACTACAACACATTGTGTAGATGTACCATTGAGCCAGGCTTTAAACGTCTCCACAACACTCGTCGGTTGATCAACAAAAAACAGTACTGGAATAGAATTGGTCATTTTGGTGCACCCATCAAAAATCGTGACAAAGGCAAAACGCAAAAACCCCATTTGGATGCTTCTGCCCATGAGACTCTATATACATCAAGTCCCCTTTGTTTAGATTGTGTATTCAATGTATATCCACACCCTGTAAAACCATATCGAGAGTTCAAAGAATTTGCACGAGAAGTACCCTCGCATACAGAAAGGCCTTCAACAAAAAGAGGGCTCGCATCTTCCAGTGCGGTGTCTTGAACAATTGGACGACACAAAGATTCAGACTCTACATCAAAAATGGTAATTTTGTAATCCGTGGGATCTATTGTTTTTTTTGATCGACTAGACAACATCCCAAGTTGATGAAGCACTGCTTTGGCATCTGCATCTTGCGTATCAATCCAACCTTGTAAGGTCTGTAAGTGAACCACTTCGACCATTTGTTTGGAACGAACTGTATCTGATGTAGAAGATATCCATGCCACTTGAACAGCAGATGGAATAGTGTCAACAACTGAACATTCAGACTCGGTGGCAAACGCAGCAACAATAGTAAATAGAATAAACATCATAGAGTGTAGTTTAGTAAAATAGGTCTTGACATGCAAACAGTAAAATAATTTAATGTACACAATAAAACTCTGAACACCTCCGATTGTGCAGACTCTTTATTCAATACCAATCGTTTAAGAAACTGCAGTTGGTTGACACAATTCAAGCCACTCTTCCGTCTTCTGTTGGGGCATCGGTATTTTCGAGTGTTGATTTCGAATTTGAGTCAACAAAGCCAATCGTTTCATCGATGCATCCGCCAACTCTTCATGCTCTTCGCTTTGCTCTTGCAGCTTCACCAAACTTTCTACGCATTCAGCTTGAAGATCAGCCTGCGAACAGACCAGAAAAGCATCCACACCCGCCTTAACGGCCTTGTCCATTTGTTCTTCAACCGGATAGCGTCCTCGAACGGCTTTCATTTCCATATCATCTGAAACCACTACCCCATCATACCCAAATTGTTCTCTTAACAACCCATGTAAAATGGCATGAGACATTGTTGCTGGATGCTGCTCATCGAGTGCTGGAAACATAACATGAGCGGTCATAATAACTTCCACACCCTCTTGGATGGCACGTTTGAAGGGATGCCACTCACACATTTCTAAGTCGGCAATGGATTTTCGTACCCATGGTAAATCCAAGTGAGAGTCCACATCCGTGTCACCATGTCCTGGAAAGTGCTTGATGCACGGCAACACACCAACTTCTCGCATTGCTTTCATCGTCGCGATTACTTGAACAGCACATTCTTCAGGGTCTCGAGAAAACGACCGGTCTCCAATAACTGGGTTGTCCGGATTTGAGTCTACATCTGCACACGGTGCCCAATTCCCAGTAAATCCCCAATTGCGAACCTCTGCATTCAAGGCTCTAATTATTTTTTGAGTGAATGCGATGTCTTGTGCTTGACCAACCTTACGCATTGAGGGCCATCCATGCTCTTTAATACGTCGAACTCGACCACCTTCCTGGTCCAAACTGATCCATGGAGTTTCTCCTGTCGGCCACAACTCTGACAATTGAATGTTACAGGCAAGTGTTTGGGATTTCGATTCTATATTTCTAGCAAAAAGAATGGCTCCGGCTGGTGTGTATCCAGAAAGAACCGTCAATAATTCTTGACTTGGCTCAAGGCCTTGAAACCCAACGATCAATCGACCAATTGCTCGACGTTTTCGTTCAGCCAATTGAGATGTGTCTGACACGATCATAACTCTACTCCACTGTACAGATATGTTAAATGGTCTTTTAGGTTGATTCCATTAATTCAATTAAAACACCACCCGCAGATTTTGGATGAATGAATATCACCCTTGAATTATGGGCACCAATTTGAGGTTCATCAGTGATAAAGCGATACCCCTTTTCTTTTAGGCGATCCACATCTTCATCCAATGCATCTGTCTCAAAGCAAATATGATGCAACCCACCACCTCTTTTGTCCAAAAACTTCTGAACTGGACTGTCCTTTGTCAAAGGATGAATCAATTCGATTTGAGTACCTTCAATTGGAAAGAAAGCCGTCTTGGTCTTGGCAGCCACAACATCCTCTGTCCCTTTGAAGTTCAACCCAAAATCCAGTAAAAAACGCTCCACCGCTTCCTCAAAATCTGGTACCGCGATGGCAATATGGTTCAATCCAACAATCATTGTATTCTCCTTACTGATTAATGCTGTGACAACTTTAAAGTTCTTGGACGTTCTCCAACCAAAAAATATCCTGGTGGGACATTTCTCCAAGTCGTTCGCGTACGATAAACATGCTCAAAATAACGATTGAACTGATGCTCCAAATACAAAGACGACGGAAAATATTGAGCGTGACTGTAGACCAACGTCAATACTTTACCATTTGATCTCAATACCGAATGAATGGCTTCCAATCCTCCAATAACCGATTCCCTTGGAAAAATAGACCATGGTAACGAAGAGACCACAACATCAACACTCTTCCACCCCAAGCTAGAGGTTACTGATTCTAGTTGCTGAACATACTCGGCAGAATGATGTGCGTTGGGATACTCTTCACGCAATGACTGCAGCATTTCAGAATTGGGTTCGACAATGCAAAATTTATTTGGATCCACTTCTTTAATAATGTGTCTAGTGATCGGCCCCGTACCAGCACCAATCTCCACAACATACTGACTGGGATTGATGTTGGCAGACGACACTACGCACTTTGCCAAATATGGGCTTGATGGTGCAACCGTTCCCAGTTCTCGTGGATTTTTTAAAATCTGCTTCCACAATAAGAATAGGTTATTCATAATGCTCATCCCTGTATTACCGTATTCTTGTGTAATCGGTTTCAGACGTTCATGCGACACTCATAAACCAGAGAATTTCCATGCCCAATGCAAAATCTAAATATGTAGTGACCTGTAGTCATGGTTTTGAACCGTATTTACAAAAAGAACTGGCCCGATTGAACATTCAAAAACTCAAATCAGGACATGGTTCTGTTGAGTTTACAGGCACACTCCAAGATGCTTTTCGCACAATGTTGTGGACCAGACTCGGAAGTCGAGTGTTGATGGAAATTGGTCGATTTGAAGGTACCAGTCAAGAAGAACTGTTTGATGGTATATACGAAATCCCTTGGGAAGATCATATGGATGTCCGAGATACACTGTGGATTGATTTCACAGGGTACTCTCGAGAGATTCGACACACACAGTTCGCATCTCGAAAAGCAAAAGATGCCATTGTGGATCGCTTTAGAGACAATTGTGGCAGTAGACCTTCCGTTGACAAAGATGCTGATTTGCGAATCCACATTCATCTTCATCACGGCCTCTTTACTGTTTCGATAGATTTGTGTGGTGTTCCATTGCACGTTCGAACACCCAACAAGCACATCACGGATGCCCCACTCAAAGAAACTCTGGCAGCCGCTATGCTGTATGCAAGCGGTTGGGACAAAGCATACAAAAAGGGAACACCTTTGATGGATCCAATGTGTGGTTCAGGCACCGTTGTTTTAGAAGCAATGGGGATAGCGTGTAATCGAGCGCCTGGACTGTTGCGTCAAGATTGGAATGTCTTTCGCTGGAAACAGTTTGAACGGAAACAATGGGAAGCGGTGGTAACAGAAGCTAAAAAGGCTTCTCTAGATAAACCCATGGCTCCAATCTTTGGGTTTGATATAGATGCAAGTGCCATTGAGTGTGTACGATATAATGCCAAGCAACAAAAGGTTCCTCTACCAACACTCACTGTACAGCCTTTGCATACCCTAAATGCACCAGTTGAATCAGGATGGTTGGTGACCAATCCTCCCTATGGAGAACGCATTGGTTCACATGCACATATCGAAGGCATCTATGAAACCTTGGGTGACCGATTTAAACACCTTGAACAGTGGCGATGCTATTTACTCTGCCCACCAAGTGACTTGTATCAGAAAACGGGTTTTCATCGTACGGAAGAACGGATCACTCTGTACAACGGCCCTTTAAAATGTCGTTTTATCGAGTTGGATATGAAGCGCCCTGTACACCCAGAAGCATCATCCCCTTCTTAACGCCTACAATGTCCATACTGTACCGAGCTGACGATAAGTGAATGATACCAAAACCACTTGATGCTCAAGCCTAGAAGACTTCAATCGAATCCAACGCGTCAATGTCTCCCGTATCAGAAGAAGTCACTTCAGAAAAATTGGATGACTCCTCAGAAGTTTCTGTCATTTCGTTCAATCCTTCCAGATCTGTATACTCTAAATCTTCAATCGTGATCGAGGTCGCAATCTTTTCTTGCAATGCCACAACGTGACTGATCAAACCGACTTGTACGCCCTTGTGCTTTAACAGCTCTAGTGTATCAACTGCCATTTCAACATAGTTTCGGTCAAGAGAGCCAAATCCTTCGTCTATCAACAATGTTTCGATGTTGAAATTGACCTTTCGTAAATCAGACAATGCCAAAGCAAAAGCCAAAGAGACCAAAAATGTTTGCCCTCCAGAAAGTGTCGTTAGTGGTCTGGAACATGCAGATTCCATTTTCACTTCAAAATCCAGCACTGGTCGACCTTCTGCATCTCTACGTATTGCCAGTAAATAATCGGTTTGCATTGCACTCAAATGTTCATTGGCCGAACGAACCAACAGTTGTAATTGACGAATCTGTGCATAGGTTCGAAATGTCATACCTCTACCAATATTGGGATCTGAAACAACATGGCCATTGGTATTTAGCAATACATGCATATCTTTCCATTGAGCAACCAAGTTTTCTAGCTGTTGAATCTTCTTCATTCGTTCTAGATTCTCTTCATACCGCTTCAATCGAGCCTTAAAACCGATAATGGATTGTTCACATTGGGCTTGATCTGTCATGATGAGACTTCGTGCACTCTTCAATGCAGTCCATTGCTCACTCAATGAAGCCCCAATATCGAACCATTGAATGACCAAAGTCTCCATCGTATTGAGTCCTTCTTGCAACGCTATTTCTGATTCAGTCAACAACCTTCGTAAATCCATTTCTTGTACATGAAAAGACTTCAATTCTTCATCTAAACGCTCTTTTAGATTTCCACTATGATTGACTCTTTCCTGTAAACGACCTTCACGTTGTACCCAATCATTGCGCCGAGAGTTCCAATCTATCCACGTCTTCTGTAAATGTGTCTGTAGAAATGAGACTTGAGAAGATAGCCTTTGCTGGCTGGCACACTTACTATTCGTCAATGTGTCAACTTGTTCTTGAACACTATCAATCTGAACCTTTAACTTAGCCGCTCCTATTTGCATTTCATCGTTGATGATCTCACACTGATCTTTCAGTTCTTCTTGCTTTAGCAACAAACCTTGCTTGTTGTTTATCAGTTCTTGATGTAGGTTTTGATTTTGAAGCATTTTGCTAAGACCCGCACTCGCTTTATTCAACCGCGAGCCAAGTGAATCCAACTCGTTGCATAATGAATCCATTTCTTTCCGCAAAACATTGGCTTCTTCACGTCCAAAAACACTCGTTCCTTTACCAAGATCGATGACAATTTGATGCATCTTTTGTTGTTTTTTATGTTGGTTCTCTTTCATCTTCGAGAGTGTTTGAGTCAATCGATTCTTTTGGCGAATGGAAAACTCATTGTTTGCTTTTAAGGTTGTGATGAAACCTCTAATTAATTGCAATTCTTTCTCTATCTCCTTTCGGTCCTTTTCTAGTTCATTCTTTTTCAAGAGAAGTTTTTGATGTGTCGCTGGGTCAACTTGTTTTTTGTAAGGGTGATCTAAACTTCCACAAAGAGCACACTTGTCTCCGTCTTCAAGTTTGACTCTCTCTTCATGCCAAATAAAAAATGTTTTTGCTTTGTCTAATCGATGCAATACTTCTTGAGATTTCTGCTCTAATCCAATTCTCTTTGTCTCATGTACTTCAATCTTCTGTAAATTATCTGTAATCGTACGATCCAACACCGTGTGTTCAGCTTCTGTCTTTTCGATTGACTCTCTTAAGGTGTCTGTTGATTCACAATCTGCAATATACGTTCTACACCATTCAGCGTGTCGTCTCAACACTCGTTGTCTAGAAGATATCTGGCTACTGTAATTAGACAACGTTGCTCCACCAGATCGTGCACTCACCTCTTCCAATGCAGCACTTTGCTCCACCTTCAAACACTCCAACTCTTCAGTAGAAACACCCACCACCTTTTTAAGTTCACGTTCAATCTTTTGAATCTTAGAAGCGCGCTTCTCTAAATCAGAACGCAGTTGTACAAGTTGCACACGCTTTGCTTCCAACACACCAATGTCTGTCGAAATGTCTTTTAGTGTTTGATCTAATGCTGGCTTCTCAGCTTCTAAACGCAACAAATCTGCTGTAATGGTTGCTCCTTCTTGTTTGAGCACTTCCAGCTGTTGATTCTGCGTAACTATGGTACGTTGCAAGTCTTGTACTTCAATTTCTTTTGCTTGATAAGTCTTCTTCCTACGTGCCAATTCTGCGGAGTTGTGTTCCCAATCGTTGCCCAATCCTATGACGTGTTGAGCTCTTTGATAAGCCACCATCTCACGTTTGCACTTTTCCAAACTGTTGCGTGCTGTAGCAACCTCTGTTTCGTTCATCACACCATCAAGTAAAGCCTTCTCTACAGACAGTTCTTTTTGGTAATTTTGTCGTTTGGTATTTGCTTGCAAACACAATTCTGCCAAGTGCCCTGTTCCGGTAATCCGCTCTAACAAAGACACACGTTCCTTGTTGTTTGCTTTAATAAACTGTGTAAACCCATTTTGAGGTAGCAAAATGGTCTGTTGAAAATCAGTGTAAGACATTCCACGCAACGCTTTATTAAACGCAGTTGTGTACTCTCTACCCGTTCTAGAATCAACCATAATTTCTAAAACCGCACCCTCTTTGTCTACTCGGTTGAGTTTACGTCGAATAGGCTGGATTGCACCACTGGGCTTTCGACCAGCACGATGCATCTCCCAGCGAGCATGATAGTATTCGCGATTGCCCTCTGGTTCTAGAATAGAAAAAATGAGTTCTGTCCAACACTCTCCTTTCAGTTCATTCATTACCCAACCAACGGCATCTGTGCTTTCGCTTTGTGCACCACCTTTCAGTTGAGGCGTTTGACCAAACAACGACAATGCCACTGCATCAAAGACAGCCGTCTTACCAATACCGGTCGGTCCATGAATCAGAAACAACTCCGATGCCCCAAACCGCTCATCCAAGTTTAAGACATAGGTGCCCGAGAGGGATTTAATGTTGTGAATACGAATACTGTGCAATTTCATAGGACAAATCTCTAGTCAATAAATTTTAAACAATCTGGATACAAGTCAAAGGTCAAAGGTCAAAGTGTTCACTCAGAGAGTTTCTTTCTAGACCGATTGAATTTAACGGAATCCATTTAGATTTCGTTGTGCTTTTGAACCAATTCAGAAAACAACTGCAGCTGCTCCGGAGTAGCCTCGGTTCCTTCTTTAAACCGAACAAAATCTTGAAACAATTCCAAGGGTCTCAACAGGGCTTCTGGATTTCCCATGTCATAATCCACATCTTCTTCAATCGCCTGCTCGGTTAAACGACCCTCAATTTTACCTCGAAGTGGCGTTTTCAAACCTTCTTGTGACATCGTTTGAACGATATCATTGAATCGTTGAGTCACACGCGCTGAACTGGTCGTTTCTACTTCCATATACAAAAATGGTGGCAACTGTTCACTGTCCCATGCCAACGTTTGAATATATTCATCCATCTTTGACTCCGGACCCTGCCAACGAATCATTTGACGCCAAACTGGAGCCAATGAAGCCTTTGGCAAAGGACGTTCAGTCGAATCTCCTGATAAGGCAACAGTCCAAACACCTCGTTCAGATCCATCTTCTGCTTCTGCAATACTACATGGCATTGGAGAGCCGCAGTACCAGGCATTGGCTTCTCCACGCACTTTGTATTTTCGATGGATGTGCCCCAACGCTATGTACGAATAATCTTCTCCAAAGATTTCACCATCCAATCCTTTGTCAATAATCCGATGAATGGACCGTGGCATTTCTCCTAAATTGTAATGCTCATCCATGGCAGTCAAGTGTCCCATCGCGATCAGTGGTACATCACCATGACGTTCTTTGGCCAAGTCTGCCATTTCACTGTACACAGACTTTAGGGCCCGTCGAATCACGGCATGTGATTTACCCACTTGATCTGAAGTCCATCGAATTCCCAGTCGAAACTCGCTTATGTAAGGTATGGCATTGACGACCGCACACACCTCACCATCGATATCGATTGGAATAATCCAGTCATTCCAAGAATCCGAACGATTTTCTACACCACCAACAATATGAATACCCAATCGTCGAGTGACAGGACACAACGCATTCAACTGACCGGCAGAATCATGGTTGCCAGCGGTGATCACAACATGCGACAATGTAGGGGTATCCACCAACTGTTCCAAAAAATTAAAAAACATTGTGCGAGCGGAGTTTGGAGGATTGGCAACATCAAATACGTCTCCAGCAATCAACAACACATCCACTTCTTCTTCTCGTATGACAGAAACAATCCAGTCGAGCATCTTTTGCTGCTCATCTTCACGAGATATCCTTCGTAAAGTCAATCCCAAGTGCAGATCGCCGGTGTGTAAAAGTTTCAAAGAACGAGACATGAAAAGCTCCAATCAAAGGAAAGGTGAATAAAAAATGAACACATCAGAGAAAAAGTATACAGCCCAAATTGGGAGTCAACATACGAAGTTTGATAAAAATGAAACACTTATACTCAACAGAGAAAATACACAGATGGCATAGCAAAACACCTCTATTACACTCTCTTAGTATTGCATAAAACAACTCTGCGTCAACGAAACCTCGTCATAAACGGACAACTCTTGACCATTCTACACCCACTTTCTTTACGAATACCACATTAACAATCGGACGCAATGCCTCACAAAAATCTATTGGGCTTTTCCGTCTATAAATTGACGCCCTTTCCATGCCACTGACACCTTCATTGTCGAACGCAGTAAAATCCAAATGACCAAGACGTTGGCTATCGGCTGAGCACATGCATACCAACCACTACGTCCGTCTCGTTTTTCTTGACGATAACGAAATAGGAATTGCAATGCAACAATCCCCCACAACCAGCCCACGGTAGTGAAGGGAACCACATTCCAACCGAGAAACAAAACCCCTACTAAAAGAAGTATGGCCAATACAAAGGGCAACAACGCACACACACATAAAAACAATGCGGCCCCAAAACCCGCTACTGGATTGCGTCCCAATCCTTCATATAGATTTTTGGTGTACCCATTTACAATCTCCTTTAAAGAACGATACAACCGCACTTTAAAAGCCCATGGCGCAGGTCTTACTTGCACTCCCATACCGTTGCGCTTCACCACTTCGGCAAAACGAACATCTTCTAAGACTTGATCTTTTACAGATTGATGTCCTTCCACTCCAAAATAGGAGTCTCGTCGCATGGCAATGCATTGCCCATTTGCGAACGCTTCAACCTGAGAAATATCATTGACTTTATCCAAATCTATTGCACCACGGATAAGCCAACCAACTGCAGGAACCAATACACTTTCCCAAAACCCTTCTACAATCCAAGTACCAAATAAACTCAACATCGAAAGATTGTGTTGAGCCGCTGTCTCTACAATAGCCTGAATCGCTTTCGGATCTAGTCGAACATCTGCGTCTACAAATATCAACCAAGCACCCTTACTTTCCTTCGCTGCTCGAAAACATGCCCATGGCTTACCTGCCCAGCCTGACGGTGGTTCGACCCCATCAATCACTCTCAATCTTGAGTCTCCATTCGCTACACTTCGAGCCACTTCTCCTGTATCGTCGTCAGAGCGATCATCTACTACAATAATTTCTAGTTCTGGCCAATCACTGTTCAATACTGCTTGAACACAGGCTCCGATATTGAGTGCTTCATTCCTCGCAGGAATACAAACACTCACAGAGGGTGTTTTTTCTGGGCTATGTTCAGGACGAAGAATCTCCCATGAACGACCCCATTTTGACACTGCCAAGACCATAACAAACCATATTAAGGTCAAAAAAGCCAAGTATCCAACGATCAACACATCACCCAACCACGGTTCACCCAACATCTAAACCTCTCAATTTCCCCTTATGAATCGAGTATAGTTCTGAGTTTGAACTCTCTATTTTGGGAAGAGTAAGGCTTCGCAACATGTGATCTGGGTTCATGACAATCTTGATGTTTTGGGGTATCCAACGTCCAGCAGCAACCGCAACGCCCAATCCTATTACGGCACCTTCACCAATACCACAGCCAATCAACCCGAGAGGGGCATTCATCGATTCACCATCGCATTTTATCTGTACAGGACCACCAAAGTTCATATCCATTAAATACGCACCCCTTTTTACACTCGCGTTTACTCCAACGACGCCCAACTGAACAACTCCCGCAACTGCAGCGCCTTCATCCAACACAGAATATTTTACCATTGCTTGACGTTGCACAACAGCCCCTACCGAGAGCACCGAAGCCTCGACAATCGCCAGTTCTTCAATACGAACACCATCCCTCAAAACGCATCCACGCACTACGGCATTTGCCCCGATTCTGACATCATCTCCCAAAATACAGCCTTCGACAACAGCAGATGGATGAATCTTGCACCCTTTACCCTTTTGAACAAATCGACGTATCAGTTTACTTGGATCTGTACTGAATGAGAACAGAGCTGCTTTTGCAAGACGAACAATCATCGTAATAATGTTGTCCCCAACCAGTTCTCGCCACAAATATGGAGCTAAGGCCAACAAGTTGGTCCACAATGTTTGAGACCAATGCCCCATGGGCAAGACCACAGCATCTGTAATTGGTAAACTAACCAATGTAACTCCCACACCATCTTGCGGAGCGGGCATGGCTATTGGATGCGTTTTTACATCGATCTCTACAATTTTTGACTTGCTGAAACGTTCGATGTTTGACCTACATGGTTCTACACACCAAACCATCAACGGAGTCTTATTACTCCAGGCAATCTCCTCTGCAAAATTTCCTGCCGTACCTTCTGCACGCCATTGAAGATCCTCTTCCGATCCTTTTACGGCCTCAAGGAACAATCCCACCGCCTGATGACTGACATACACATCGGAACGAATCCAGAGTTGAGCCAAACCATCTTTGGACCACTCTCCACCATTCAGTTTTATCGCCCAATCCTGCATCTCTTCAAGGCTTTTCCCCAGAATGGGCAATTCATTGGGGATTTCAGAAAGCGCCTCACTCGGCTGTGTGTGAGAAAATCGATTGGCAACAAACATAACCAGACCCAATGTTAGAAATTACCACAGTTGTACAATCTCAACCTTCGACCAAACAGTACCACACACAGATGGTTCTACAGAGGCTGAATACTCCACAATAATGGGAAACAACTCTACGCTCCGATGTATCCCTTTAAAGAAGGCATCTGGCATCGCAACAGAATCAGAATTGACTATCCAATAACGGATTCCACGTTTTTTGGCGATCTTCCGTACGCTCTCTATAAAAACAGCGTCTGATTCAGCCTCAAGATCTCGCATGCTACTCAATACTGCCAACGACGCTCCATTTGCGGGATAGTTTAGTGTAGAAGCAATCGGATGATTGTGCAACATCGATGTGATCATATATGGTCGTCCACCAGCGAGGGGATAAAAACCAACCCCACCACTTGGCGATTCTTCCAACTCTACAATCGAAGAATACCAATCTACTTGAGAACAATGAGGTGCATCTCGTACAGGAGATAGTACGTGCATTTCCAAACAGGCCAGTCCAAACAAAGCCCACCCAACTCTTTTGTATTGCTGACTCCAATACTGTGTCGCTAAAGCGGTACAAACAACAATTGGAACCCAACTCAATCGATACAGCAATGTTAAATGATCAAAAAGTGGAAGGTGCTCCAATATAAAATAGGGCAATGGAACACCCCACTTTTCGAAGAATACCACTGGTTCACTATTTACAACCAACACCGGACCCAAAGACAGTACCAATCCAAGAAACCCTACAAAAACCAGCCATATTGAGTCTTTACGAATGACCTTCCAAGCCCATAAACAAGTGAGTAAAACAATCCAACCGATGTAAGAAGAATGTATGAATTGCTCTCCAAATCGAGAGACTTCTGTAAAGTCTGGAGAGGCATACTCCCATGGGATTACAAAACTGAATGGGTCTGCAGAACCAATCGTTCTACGAACACTGTCCATTTCAGCATTGCCCTTGATCCGGACGACATTTCCTTGCCCTCCAGAATGCTGAAGCACCCAACCAACAAACCCACCCCAAATGGTCAAGATGGCTCCAATTGGGAAAAGATGTGAACGCCACTTATTGAATCCAACATGCCACCAATACATCAGAGCAAACAAGAAGAAGCCAACAACACCATACCAAGATGTCAGGACTACCGGCAGAATAAACATCCACCCTCTTTTACGATTGTCAAGGACTTCACCCCAGCCATACACACCCAGTAACACCCAACCCAAAGACAAAACTTCTGTAGACCCATTGTGTAAACCAGTGACGACAACAGTACTCCATTGAACCAACACAGCAGACCACAAAGCCCCTCTTTGTGATCCCTTCACCCCCTCTTTTTCAAAATGGTGAAACCATTGTCGGTGTACAATGAACATCCCAAAACCAATCAAACAAACCTGTGCATACAGAGTGAGATTGAAAGTCTGAATAGAAGAGGACATCATCGAAAGAGGAACCATCCAAAACAATGAAGTCCAATCGGCTGGAACAATGCACCCACCAACTGGATGATTGAACGAATCGCTGCACAAATTCCAGTTTCCATTTATAAAGTTCACACCATGAAGCATAGACCACCAGCCATTCCAAACATCAGATATGGGTGCACCCATAAGACGATCTTCGGCTCCAAACACCGGTAAAAAATACAAGGTGGGTGCAAATAACAGAAAGAGAACGCATTCTCGATTGGGCAAATGATACTTCATTGACTACAAGATACTATAGAACACACATAAATAAACGGAGAACAATATGACTTTTCTTATCCTATTGAGCACACTACATGTTGCCGAAGCCAAAAAATCCAAATCGACTACTGAAGAAACAACAACTACAGAAGTGGACAAGCCTGTAAAAAAGCAAAAGAAAGTCGAGGCTCAAAATGTACCTGACGACGCAGTCAGTAAAGCGTATGCGGCAGCATTATTGGAAACAACTGGAACTGGATTCTCTCCAAATGCAATGGGACTCACATATACCAAATTGACTTTCGGTGCTGACAACACGTGGTCAGCAGACGGTCTTGTAGCCATCATGGACGAAGAAATGGATTGTATCGAAACAGGTACTTGGATGATGGATGCAGCGAAGTCTGAAACGGCAGCCAATATGACGTGGACGATGACCAGTACAGACTGCCCTTCTCGAGTTGCCCCTATGGAAATGCGATTGGAATTAGTATTGACTGGGACACCGGCAGGTATCAACGCCAACTTCAGATAAGTTGTTGAGTCTTATTGAGTAGTGTTGAGTAGATTCACCACTACAATACTACACAGTCATTATTTCTGATATTGTTGCATCTGAATTTCGGCAGCCCGAAAACCTTCCAAGGCTGCTGAAGCAATTCCACCAGCATACCCTGCACCTTCACCAATGGGCATCATCCCTGGTAATCCATCGGCTTCCATCTTGTCTGTCCTTACAAAACATAGAGGTGCTGTCGTTCTGGTTTCTGGTGCAATTAGAACCCCTTCTGCACCTGCAAACCCTTTGATCTTGCGATCAAAGAACTGAATTGCTTCCCGCAATCCTTCGGCAATCGGTCTGGGGAATAAATCCCACAGATTACTAGGTGTGACACCCTGAGTGTAAGAAGTTCGTGGTAAATCGTTTGAAGCCACTTCTAGAAGAAAATCTGACACACGTTGGGCTGGGGCATTAAAATCACCTCCCCCCAGTTCAAATGCTTTTTGTTCTAGACGATCTTGAAACTCAACACCTGCCATTGGATCAGTTGATCCAAAATCTTCTTTGGTCACTTCAACGATGATGGCAGAGTTTGCCCAATATGCTTTACGACCAGAATAACTCATTCCATTTACCACAACTCTACCTTCTTCACTCGTTGCACCAACCACCGTTCCACCTGGACACATGCAAAAGGTATGAGCACCTCGTTTACCACCCTCTTTGGAAGGCCTCGAGACCAAACGATATGAAGCGGCTGGTAGTTCGCCTCTTACCGTTCCGTACTGCGAAATATCTATCATTTTTTGAGGATGCTCAATTCTTGCCCCAATTCGTATGGATCGTTGTTCAGCCTTGGCACCCGCATTCAACATCATTCTCCATGAATCCCTAGCAGAATGTCCAGTTGCAACGACAACCACATCTGCACGTTCTTCTTGGCCATCATTGGTTCTAATTCCAACACATTGACCATTCTCAACAATCAGATCCTGGACACATGTATCAAATCGAACTTCACTTCCCAGTTCAACAATTCGATTGCGCAGATTTGGCAATATTTCACGTATTTTATCAGTTCCAAGATGTGCCCATCCCTCTTCTAAGATTTCAGGATCTGCACCAAAATCGACCAGTCGACGAAATACCCAGCCCAGCTCACCGTCTCTTCGTCGGGTGTAAATCTTACCATCAGAAAAAGCACCGGCACCACCCTCTCCATAAACCACATTGCTTTGAGGGTTTAACTTTCGGTGTCGCCAGAAATCTCGCACATGATAATGACGATCTTCAACAGCGCCTCCCCGCTCTAACAACAGGACATTGGACCCACCTTCTGCAAATCTCAAAGCACCAAACATTCCTGCTGGACCAGCACCGATCACAATTGTTCTGTGATTGGGGGGGAACATATCCTGATTCAAATCTAACTGGACTTGCTGATAGCGCTTTTTGTCTCTGGCCGAATATGCTCGAACACCATGCAAGTTTTTGGCAAGAACTCGAGATTCATGTTGGAGAATCACACGATAATTGGCTTGCCATACAGGAGGACGACGTCTGGCATCAACACTACGCTTCAACAACTCAAACTCAACCAATTCTTCACTGGATACATCAAGATGTTGACACAATTGCTGACGGGGATTTCCTGCTTTTGTCCAGGGAACATTACTAACCATCAATGCCATCTTTCTTTTTTCCTTTTAACGGGTTATATACGGGCGAATAGTTTGTGATTATAACAAACAAATATCCTCAAAATAAAATGGTTTAAGTTGATTAGGAGTTGAATATGCCCATTCGTGTTGCAATTAATGGATTTGGTCGGATTGGTCGATGTGTATTTCGTGCAGGGTTTGGAGATCCAGACATAGAGTTTGTTCACATCAATGATTTGACAGATGATAAAACATTGGCACATTTGCTAAAATACGACTCTGTGCATGGAAAGTTTGAAAATGCATCTGCGGTAGACGGTGGCATTCAGGTTGGCGAGTCTTTCATCGCTACTTCAGCCACTCGTGATCCAAGTCAGCTCCCTTGGGCAGACAAAAACATTGATGTTGTATTGGAATGTACAGGATTTTTTCGAACCGAAGAAGGAGCGCAGAAGCACCTTGATGCAGGGGCAAAGAAAGTCATCATTTCAGCACCTGCAAAATCAGACGGTATCCGAACCATCGTCGTAGGCGTCAATGATGCTGACTTACTAAGCAGCGACAACATTGTGTCCAATGCTTCTTGTACGACCAATTGTTTGGCCCCCGTAGCCAAAGTATTGGATGAAACATTTGGCTTGGAGAGTGGCTTAATGACAACCGTTCATGCTTATACAGGTGACCAGCGTCTCGTCGATGCACCACATTCTGATTTGCGTCGTGGGCGCGCTGCTGGGGTAAGTATGGTACCAACCTCAACAGGGGCTGCCAAAGCCGTTGCACTCGTCTTGCCACAATTGAAAGGTAAGTTGAACGGAATGGCGATTCGTGTTCCAACCCCGAATGTCTCTCTTGTAGATTTATCGTTTAACACACGAAAACCCATCACAAAAGACGCCATCAATGAAGCATTGATCAGTGCAGCAAATGGACCTCTCAAAGGGATCCTGGGGATATCTTCAGAACCGTTGGTCAGTATTGATCTTTGTGGAAATCCACATTCTTCTATTGTCGATGTTGAATTGACAGAAGTACAAGGGGAACGTTTCGGAAAAATCCTTAGTTGGTATGACAACGAATGGGGTTTCTCAAATCGTATGCTGACATTGGCGAAAAAAGTCGCAACTCTGTAATCAACATCCGGTTCTACTGAACAATCCGCGAGATCATCATGAAATTAAAGACCCTTGAACTTTTCGAACAAACACATGGATACGAACATCCAGAATCTTTTGAATCTGGAGACGCAGACGAAGACTCTGAAGAAGTTTTCGATACATCAAAACCACCACAGTGGTTGAGAAACAAATCGGTTCTTCTTCGAGTGGATTTCAATGTTCCTCTCGATGACAATCGAGAGGTGACAGATGATACTCGTATTAGAGCCGCCCTACCGACCATTCAATGGTTGAAAGATCGTGGTGCAACAATTGTACTCTTGGCACATCTAGGGCGCCCTAAAGGGACTAAGAATCCTCGTTTTTCTATGATGCCCGTGGCAGAAAAGTTGCAAGTACTGCTTGAACAAAGCATCTACGTTTGTGATGTCATGGATGAACCAGAAACATTGACACGTAGTCTAAGACCCAGAGATATCGTGCTGCTTGAAAACCTCAGGTTCAATGGTAGTGAAAAAAGAAATGATACTCGATTTGCTGAAAAACTTGCCCTCATCGGAGATTACTACGTCAACGATGCCTTTGGTTTGATTCATCGCAAGCACACTTCTGTTCATGCATTGGCTGAAATATTTGCAAAACAAAACAAAGCGTTTGCTGGTTTTTTGATGGAAAAAGAAACTGCAGCCTTGGATATACTTTTGAACAAAAAGAGTAAAAACACCAATGTTACAGTTCTGGGTGGTGCAAAGGTTTCAGATAAAATAATATTGTTTGCCAGTCTTGCACGTCGGTCAAGAAATATTCTAATCGGTGGTGCCATGGGATATACCTTTATGAAAGCAAAGGGTATTGAAGTAGGCTCATCTAAAGTAGAGAATGATAAACTTTCGGATGCTAGAAAGATCTTAGCAGAATGTGTAAAGCATAAAGTGAACGTTCATCTGCCTATCGACCATGTTTGTGCCGCAGAGTTTTCAAAAGGCGCTGATTTCACCTTGGTTGACGCGCAAGAAATTCCAGAAGGTATGATGGGGTTGGATATTGGTCCAAAGACACGAGCACACTATTCTGAAATCATTGAGGCCGCAGGATGCGTATTTTGGAATGGACCCATGGGCGTTTTTGAATGGGAAGATACAGCAGAAGGTACTCGTGCTGTAGCAACAGCGATGACAGTCTGTACAGGTAAAGAAGGCTACACTGTAGTTGGTGGTGGAGATTCTGCAGCGGCTGTTGAACAAATGGGTTTGGCTGAACAGATTGCACACATCTCAACTGGTGGCGGAGCTTCATTGGCCTATTTAGAAAACCTTGGATCAGAGAACACAAGTCCTTCTTCAAAAGAAGAAGCCAACGAAAGAAATATCCCTGGTCTGGAATACGTGACAACCGCACAATAGAGGTAGATATGAGACGTCCATTTATTGCTGGCAATTGGAAGATGAATCTGGGAATCAAAGAGGCAGTGTCACTTGCCCAAGAGATTGGTATTGGCTGCACACCATTCAGATCGGTTGATGTCGCATTGGCACCTACTACACTTGCAGTAGACGCTGTGAACGAAGCACTACAAGGAACTGGAGTACATGTAGCCTCACAAAACCACCATGAATCTGATTCCGGTGCGTTTACAGGTGCTGTATCCGCCACTATGTTGAAAGAAGCAGGTTGTGCCTACGCAATTATCGGACACTCTGAGAGAAGAACCCTCTTTGGTGAAACGCTTGACGATGTACACAATAAAGTACACTCGGCATTCAAAGCAGGCTTGCTTCCTATTCTCTGTATTGGTGAAACTCTTGAACAAAGAGAAAATGGTCAAGCACAGACCATTGTCCAAGAACAACTACTTAGCGCACTTAAAGATTTGTCTGCAGACCAAATTGCAGCAATCACCATTGCATATGAACCCGTTTGGGCTATCGGAACTGGAAAAACAGCTTCTCCAGCAGAAGCACAGTCTATGCATGCATTTATTCGCTCTCTACTTCAGGAGCGATACCCTTCATTCGTGGCCAATGATATTCGCATACAATATGGTGGTTCTGTCAAACCACACAATGCAAAAGAATTATTGTCCCAACCTGACATTGATGGAGCATTGGTTGGTGGTGCTAGCCTTACAGCCAAAGCATTCATTGGTATCTTAACTGCCATTACACAAGGATAATCTCATGTTGTTGTTTGTACAATTATTACACATCTTCTTGTCATTCTTTTTGATTCTCATCATTCTCTTGCAACCAGGTAAAGATTCCGGCGCCGTATTTGGGGGACAATCTGGTAACTCAACATACACAGCAAGAAGCAATGCCAATCCATTGGGACGGGCAACTACCATTGTCGCTGTGCTCTTTATGTCTACCAGTATTACGTTGGCGTACTTTTCAACACCAGATGTAAAAGATGGTTCTAACGTAGAGGAGCGAACCCAAGAGATCGCAAAGAAAATTACCAAAAGTGATTTAGAATTTTCAGTCCCAAAACTTCCGAATATTCAACCCTCTTCTTTAATGAAACCGGTAGAAATTATTCCAGAACCAATGCCCATAAATGATGTACCAGAAGATACCAATGTGCCCAACTAAACTACGTAGAGGCTCTTGACGTCGGCAACTTTATTTGTTAGTTGTACATGTGTTCTGCGAGAGTGGCGGAATTGGTAGACGCGCAAGACTAAGGATCTTGTGGCTTAGGCTGTGAGGGTTCGATTCCCTCCTTTCGCATTAACCCCATCAATGATGGGGTTTTATACTTTTTTGGATACTCTCTGACGTTCTACACAAGAACTTTGTTCAATACAGTGTCCATAAAGTTCCATTTTGTGTGTGGTAATGCGGATACCCAATTGTTCAGCAATTAGATTTTGACGTTGTTCAATTAAATCATCTTCAAACTCAATAATATGGCCACACGATAAACAAATCAAATGATCGTGGTGTTCACCCTCTTCACGAATCTCATATCTGGTAATACCATCATCAAAACGATGTTCTTCAACAATTTTTGCACCGACAAAGAGTTTCATCGTACGATAAATTGTAGCCTGCCCAACACCGGGGCGTTGCTTTTGAACGGCTGTCAACAGTTCTTCTAAAGTCGTGTGATATGGAATCGATTCCATCGTTTGCAAAATTATTTTTCTTTGCATGGTCATTTTTAAACCATGATTGGTTAAATACGTTTCTAACTTTTCAAATGAATCCACAAAATACCTCACAGCTCAAAGATTACTTAATGGAGAAACCGACAAGACGCAAAAAATAAGAAAGGGAGGCGTGCCTCCCTTCCATAGAATAGCATATTCTCTTATTCAGCGTCAGATACTTCAACGTCTTCTAAAGAAGTATCAGAATCCACAGACTCATTTACCAATGCGATATAGGCCATTGGTGCGTTGTCTCCATCGCGATTACCAGCCTTTACAACACGGGTGTATCCACCATTGCGATCTACAAACTGTTCTCCCAATTCACCAAACAATTTTTCAACAATTGCTGATTCTGTAATCATGGAAGTCGCTTGACCAATTGCTTGTTGACGAGCCATTTGAGCTGTTCGAACTCTATGAAGTACTGCCAACTGATCAGCAACACCTTCAACAGATTTACTTACTTTGATCAACAATCCCAATCCGGATGGAAAACGATTGACCACTTTGGAATTGCTCTCAACCACAATAGCATAGGCTTTTTGGGCGTCTTCTGATGCAGAAGAAAAAGCTGATTCCATACCTGTAAGTGCGGATGCCAACTCAGTTGCCAAACCTTCGTATTTAGACCAAGCATGTTTACGACCCAAAGTGATTACTGGTTCAGCAAACCTTCTGAGTTCTTTGGCCTTAGCCAACGTTGTTTTAATTTGACCATGCTTTAGCAATGCTGTAGTTTGATTGCGAAACAATGATTTTCTTTGTGCACTAGTTCTTCCGAACTTACGACCAACTTTACGATGACGCATGCCACCTCCTTAATGACTTATCGAGCTTTGTGCTCGGGAAAATTGTTCAATTTCATACCCAATGACAACTGACGCTCAGACAAAATCTCTTTGATTTCATTTAAAGATTTGCGACCGAAGTTTTTGGTCTTCAACATTTCTTGTTCTGTACGTTGGACCAATTGATGGATGTATTCAATACCAGCATTTTGTAGACAATTCGCTGAACGAACAGACAACTCGAGGTCTTCAACACGAGAGAACAAATGCTCATTCCATTGTTCCTCTTCAACCACAACTTCCTCAATGACAGGCTCTTCCTGCTCTTGAAAGTTGATAAATACTTGCATTTGCTCTTTCATGATTTTTGCAGCAAATGCCAGAGCATCTTCAGGATCTACAGAACCATCGGTCCAGATCTCTAATGATAGTTTGTCAAAGTCTGTATTTTGTCCAACACGCGCATTGGTTACGTTGTATTTAACTTTTTCAACGGGAGAAAAGAGAGCATCCACAGCGATTGTACCAAGAGGCTTTTCTTTCTCTTCTAATGTTGAATACGTACCTGCAACATATCTAGACCCAATCTCAATTTCCAAGTCAGCTGAGAATACAGCACCCTCGGTCAATGAAGCAATGTGTTGCTCAGGATTTAAGACAACGGCATCACCCGCAATCTCAATGTCTGCTGCTGTAACATCGACAATCTTGTCCTTTTTACCTTCAACACGAATACGTGCTTGAATAGGCATAGCAGAGTTCATGCGAATACGAACACCCTTTAAGTTCAAAACGATTTCAGTGACGTCCTCAACAACGTTAGGGACTGAGGAAAACTCGTGCAATACACCTTCAATGAACACAGAGGTAATCGCGGCACCGGTTAAACTCGATAACAAGACTCTACGAAGAGAATTACCAATCGTAATTCCGTAGCCACGCTCTAAAGGAGAAATGGTAAATTTACCATACTGACCATTGGAAGCAGGGCTTTTAACAACTTTACGAGGACGAACAAGGTTGCGCCAATTGGTTGCAACCAAATCATCGTGCGATGTACTTTCTGAACTTGTCGTAACTTCAGACATGAAAACTCCAAAAGGCTTCTGTCACCTCGGTCATGGTAACTCTACGCCCACTAGATAATAAATGATGGGACCGAAAGTAATGAAGCCCAGCGAACACTGGACATCATCCTAATAAACTTAACTTAAACGCGACGTTGCTTAGGTGGGCGACATCCGTTGTGAGGAATCGGTGTAACGTCACGAATCTCAGTAATCCGTAACCCTTGAGCTGACACTGCGCGCAATGCAGACTCACGTCCTGTACCAGGACCTTTCACCATTACAGCAACAGACTGGAGGCCAAAAGGCTTACACTTGTCCAGAGCATTCTTAGCAACGACCTGAGCAGCATATGGAGTTGACTTACGTGAACCCTTAAACTTCAAGTGACCGGAACTAGACCATGCCAAAACATTCCCAACTTTGTCAGTTACAGTGATAATTGTATTGTTGAAGGTTGATTGAATGTATACAATTCCTTCTGATACATTCTTTTTAACCTTACGAGTACTTTTTTTCTTTGCAGTGGCCATAAGACACTCTCCTTAAATTCGATTTCTATTATTTCTTTTTAACCACTGAACGCTTCTTACCTTTTCTGGTACGAGCATTGGTTTTTGAACGCTGACCACGTGCAGGAAGTCCCATACGATGACGCGAGCCTCTGTAACTCTTAATGTCAATCAAGCGTTTGATGTTCTCAGATGTTTCACGACGAAGATCCCCTTCCACTTTGTGGTGAGCGGGATTCTCAGAACCATCTTCTGCATATGGCTCTCGCCAATTTTGAAGTACTTCACGAATCAATGAAATATCGGTATCTGTTAAACGGAATGAACGGGTTGCACCCATCTCTTCTGCTCTATCACCAAATGCTTCAACAAGAAGCTCTTTGGCTTTTACGCGACCGATTCCATAAATCGAAGTTAATGCTATATCCAAACGTTTGTTATGTGGGAGATCTACCCCTTCAATACGAGCCATAGTACTACCTTATCCTTGTCTTTGTTTATGCTTTGGGTTCTCGCAGATTACACGAACGATGCGATTTCGTCGGATAATCTTGCACTTTACACACATTTTCTTTACTGATGAACGAACTTTCATTGTAAATCCTCATTTAATAGAAGTTGATTGGATGAAATTCGAATTCAAACCAATAGCAGTGCATTGCCACTTATCGAATTTCGTTACAAAAGTCAAGATCATTGTAGGATAATACCCAAGAAATCCACTTGACTGTTTGTCTAAACTGACACGACTGATCCCCACGGGATCACCCTTCAGATGTCGAGTATAGACTTGAGAAGAGAGAGATGATACTTTGGCCAAACAAGCACTCAGAAAACTGAACCACGTATTCAGATGTCGAACGATAAAAGAATGCTCATTCATACAGAACGTCATGCAATACTGAGTAGGAGTGTAAAAAGCCATTGTGTTAACTGGTTTTGTTAGATTTCTGTTGAAAAGTACCGCGACGACCTTTGGATTGACTCTTATCAGGACCAGACAATCCATCATACCGTTGAGTCAACATAAACCCTTCGACTTGAGAAACCGTTTGCATGCAAACACCAACGATGATCAGTAACCCTGTTCCACCGAAGTAAAAAGGGACATTGTAAAAATTGGCTAAGACTTCTGGTAAGATACACACAGCAGAAAGGTACAATGCACCACCAGCGGTTAATCGCAACAGAATCCTATCCAGTTCATCTTGTGTTTGCTTACCAGGTCTTACCCCTGGAATATACCCACCTTGCCGTCTAAGATTGTCCGCAACATCTTGCGGATTAAAAGAGATGGCAGTGTAGAAGAATGTAAAGACTACAATCAACACAACGTAGGTCACCATATAGGTGTAACTACCTGGAACAAACGCAGCTGCAATACCAGCAAAGAAGTCATTCGGAAACAACTGACCAATCGTTGCAGGAAAGAACATTAATGACGATGCAAAGATTGGTGGGAGTACACCAGAAACATTCACCTTCAGTGGTAAATGAGTAGACTGGCCACCGTACACCTGATTTCCAACAACCTTTTTCGGATACTGTATCGGAACGCGGTATTGACCACGCTCAATGAACACAATCAAACCGATTACGACCATCATAAAGGCCAATAGCATGGAAATCTCAAGCAAGTTGATTTGCCCTAGATTCATCGACTGGTAAAGATTTCGAGCACCGGAAGGAATCCCGGCAATGATACCAGCTGTAATAATCAAAGAAGCTCCTTGACCAATACCACGTTCTGTGATTTGCTCACCAAGCCACATTACAAAACAAGAACCTGCAGTCATCGTGATGACCGTCATCAATCGGAAACTCCAACCTGGTTCGATTACAACCAATTGATTGGACATGGTCGTCATCTGCTCCAAACCGATACTGATACTGAAGGATTGTACAATCGCAATACCAATGGTCAAGTACCGAGTATATTGATTGATTTTTTTGGTACCAGCTTGCCCTTGCGCCTTCAATCTTTCAATAAAAGGGAACATGATTTGACCAATCTGCATGATAATGGAGGCTGAAATGTAGGGCATAATACCCAAAACAAAAACAGAAAAGCGCTCTAAAGCACCACCACTAAACAGATTGTATAGACTCAACAGTGTCCCCTGAGAGTCTTCAAAAAAGTCAGCCAGTGCAATTCTATCAACACCTGGAGAAGGAATAAAGATCCCCAGACGGTAGACTGCAAGCAAAGCCAAAGTTAGCAGGATCCGATTTCGCAAATCCTGCATCTTTAAAATGTTCATCAACGATTCAAACACAAAGTCACCTAGAACTTAAGGGTGAACTGAACAGACTGATTTATTCACCAACAGATGATGGATTGGTAACAGTAACTGTACCACCAGCAGCAATAATTTTTGCAGCCGCAGATTTGGTAAACTTGTCGGCAATAACGTTAAGTTTCTTGCTAATCTCACCATTTCCAAGAATTTTAAGGTTTGCACCTTTCAAAAGACGACCACCTTTGTCAATCTTTTCAGATATAAGTCCCACTGCTTTAATCGCACGGATATCGACAGTAGCACCATCTTCAAATCTGGCGTTGATTTTTTCAACGCTGATCTCAAAATAATGTGTCGCATGGATATTTTTGAACCCACGTTTCGGTAGACGACGATGCAATGGCATCTGGCCACCCTCAAACCCGATGGGCACAGTACCACGTTTGCGTTGACCTTTCGATCCACGACCAGCCGTTTTTCCTTTACCAGAACCTTCACCACGCCCAAGACGCATAGCAGCCTTTGTAGAACCTGCTTTCGGTTTTAAATTGCTTAATTCGTTAGCCATAACAACCTCAATAAATGGGGAAAATGGGGACTGAGATTACTCAGTCACCTCTTCAATTTCCACCAAGTGAATAACTTTTTTAATCATGCCACGGATGGCAGGGGTATTTTTCAACACCTTAGTACTACGGATTTTTCGAAGACCCAAACCACGAACAGTGGCACGCTGAGACTCAGTTGAACCGATGATACTCTTGATCAATGTAACTTTTAACTTTGTCATTGTCTTTCTCCTTATTGTCGAGTGTTCCAGACATGAGAACCAACAGTGTAATTCTCCATGACCTCATCTACAGACTTACCCAAACGGACAGCATATGATTGTGGTGACTCCAACAATTCCAATGCATTTAAAGTAGCCTTAACTACATTGTGTGCATTGTTTGAACCGATTACTTTGGTCAACACATTTGTATATCCAGCAGCATCCAAAATCGAACGTACAGTCGAAGATGCAATAACACCAGTACCAGGACTCGCTGGACGCAACAACACTTTAGATGCACCAAACTTACCGGTAACGATGTGAGGAACAGTTCCCTCAACTACTGGTACCGAAATCAAACTGGCATGCGCCTTCTCAGAAGCCTTACGAATAGCCTCTGGTACCTGACTCGCTTTCCCAAATCCAACACCGACTTTATTGTTTTCAGCATCCCCTGTAACTACCATTGCTGTGAAGTTGAAACGACGTCCACCTTTTACAACTTTAGAAACACGGTTGATGTAAATCGTCTTATCATTTGACGACTCATTATTTCGTTTATTATCTCTAGCCACGATTACCTCTCAGTATATTATTTCAACAAGCCAGCTTCTCGAATGGCATCTGCGAGCGCTTTAACACGACCATGATACAGAAATCCATTTCGATCAAACACGACATTTTCGATACCTTTAGACTTTGCCAACTCAGCCAGTTTAACACCGACATTCTTAGCAGCTTCAACATTACCGCCGTTCTTTAGGCCAAGATCTTTGTCCAATGAACTTACAGCACCCAAAGTGATTGAACCAGACTTCGCAGATTCTCCCTCTTTGACATGATCCAAATTAAACTGGTCATAATCATCATTGATCAACTGTGCATAGATATGCTTAGCAGAACGAAAGACAGTTACTCTAGGACGCTCAGCAGTACCAAATACCTTCTTTCTTACTTTGTATTGACGACGTTTTCGTGCCAACGATTTTTTATTAGTTTTAGCCATGACAGAATACTCCTACTTACTCTTACCTTCTTTCAAACGTACAACTTCGCCTTTATAACGAATACCCTTACCTTTATAAGAATCAGGAGCACGATGCTTACGAACTTCTGATGCGACTTTACCAACCAAAGCCTTATCCAAACTAAATAGCTTCAATGTTGGTACTTTAGCCTTTACGACTTCGGCTTTAACACCTTCGGGAATAGGATGAATACGAGGATTGCTATATCCAACATTCAAAACCATCTCTTTTCCACGAACAGCTACTTTATAACCAATTCCATGGAATTCAAGTTCTTTGACAAAACCGACAGAAACGCCAGTAATCATGTTGTTCAACAAAGCGCGCATCAAACCATGACGAGCCTTGACCTTACCTAACTTTAAGCGCAGAGTACTCTTTTCAGGAACACTCAATACTTTTGCCTTACCATCATCAATAGAAATTTCAGTTGTTTCTACCAATGGGGCAGTCAACAAACCCAGTTTACCTTTCACATGTACAACACCATCTTTCACATCGATGCTGACACCTTTCGGAAGTGCAATTGGCTTATTTCCAATACGTGACATTATTTCCTCCAGATTACCAGATGTAACAAAGGACTTCACCACCAACACTTGCTGCGCGAGCCTCTTGGTCGGTCAATAAACCTTTGTTTGTTGTTAAAATAGCAATTCCCAAACCATTACGTACACGTGGAATATCATCAGCACCCACATAGTAACGACGACTTGGTTTTGAAATACGCTTCAATCCACGTAGAATTGATGTATGATCTTCGTCATAGCGAAGAGAAACCTCTAGGGCCTTCAACACTGTACCTTTACGTACACCTTGAGTGTCTACTTCTTGCCAATTTGCAATAAAGCCTTCACGTTCTAGAATACTTACAATACTTTTCTTTACCTTACTGGATGGACACACCATTTTTTCGTGTCCTGCCATAGCTGAATTTCGAATACGAGTCAGCATATCTGCAATTGGATCCATTTCTCACTCCTTAAAATAATATTTACTTGTCCCAGATTACCAAGAAGCCTTGGTTACACCTGGAATCAAACCTTGCAATGCCAACTCACGAAAACAAATACGACACATGTCGAATTCACGCATATACGAACGAGGACGACCGCAGATATTGCAACGATTCTTTTGACGAACTGCAAACTTTGCTTGGCGCTTACTCTTGGCAATCATTGATTTTTTAGCCACAATTAACTCCTATCCCTTAAATTATTTGCTTTCTTTAAATGGCATTCCCAAATGCTTAAGTAGAGCTCTACCTTCCGCATCTGTTTTTGCCGATGTTACGAATGTAATATTCATTCCGTTGACTTTCTTGATGTCATCGAACTTCAACTCTGGAAAAATTAGTTGTTCTAAGATTCCCATCGAGTAATTTCCACGACCATCAAAACCCTTTGGATTGATACCACGAAAGTCACGAATACGAGGGATGGCAACAGATGTCAGTCTGTCGAAAAATTCCCACATTTTATCGCGACGCAATGTAACCTTTGCACCCAATGGCATGCCTTCACGCAACTTAAAGTTCGAGACTGATTTACGTGCCTTTGTGATTACTGTCTTTTGTCCAGAGATCAAAGTGATCTCCTTAGCGGCAGCATGCAACAACTTTACGTTCTGAATAGCTTCAGACATACAAGTGTTGATGATGATTTTTTCCAACTTTGGAACTTCCATAATGTTTGAGTAACCAAACTCTTTCATCATAGATGCTGTAACTTCATCTTTGTACAATTGAAATTTACGGGCTTTCATTGTAACTCCTAATCAATTGATTGGTTGGTTTTTTTGTTGATTCGAACAGTTCGACGTTTGCCATTTTCACCCACTTCATTCTGAAATGCTACTTTAACAACTTCGTTGGTCTCACTGTCAAACAAGGCAACATTCGAGATGTGAAGAGGAGCCTCACGACGAAACTTATACCCTGCAGCCTCTTGAGTTCTCTTTACGTGTTTTGTAATCATGTTGATTCCTTCAACGATTACTTTATTGTCATCACGTAAAACAGTACGAACCTTTCCGACTTTACCTTTCTCTTTACCCGCAATTACTTTTACGGTATCATTACGTTTGATTTTGTATTTCATTTTAAATCCTGATTTCAATCGTTGATATTAGTAGACTTCACTACCGGCCATCGATACAATTTTGTGAAAATCTTTTTCTTTCAATTCACGAGCAACAGGACCAAAAACACGAGAACCAATTGGCTCTTTATCTTTAGTAATCAATACTGCAGCATTTGAATCGAAACGAACATAACTTCCATCTTTTCGACGCATTTCTTTTGCCGTACGCACTACAACAGCCCGTGCAACTTCACCTTTACTGGCTTTACCATCTGGACTGGCTTCTTTAACACTGACAACAATAACATCACCAACAGAGGCATATCGTCTGTGACTACCACCCAATACTTTGATGCACATTACTCGTTTTGCGCCAGAGTTGTCTGCGACATCGAGAACACTTAGATTCTGAATCATACTATTTCTCCTTCGACTTGTTGATTAAAACTGAGAACCACGATTCTCAATCACGATCCATCGCTTGGTTTTAGAAAGAGGACGGGATTCTTGAATCAGAACCTCATCATTAACATTGCATTCATTGTTCTCATCATGTGCGTGATACTTTGCACGACTACGAACGAATTTTTTGTATTTGGGATGCAAAACTCGACGTTCTACTTCCACAACAACAGTTTTACCACCTGCAGGCTTATTTGAAACGACTTTTCCTTGCAGAACACGTTTACGACCCGTCGATTGTTCATTATTTGTCATCGATCTCTCATTAATTGTAGTTGAATGTTGAATGTACAGACGCACTGAACTAGAACTAGATAGTGTATGTACTTATAAAGTGTTGCGGTCTCCCAGTGTCCTGGGACTCAACAACGTTCTCTTTCCTACACGTTTTCACAAATGAAAAGAGGCCTGCCTAAGCAAGCCCCTATATCTAACCAGTTGAGTAGAAAACGTCAAATTTATTCGCCGTCTTCCATCTGTTCATTTAAGTCAGCTGCAAAAGAAGATCCCTCTACAGATTGACTCGCAGCAGCCTTGAATGATGCTCGATGCAATTCAAGTAATGTATTCTTGGATTGATTTGCTTCAATTTCACGTCGACGCTGTTCTGTACGAGTTCGAGCAATATTACGTCGAACTTGCTTAATCTGCATTACGTCCCGTAACTGATCTGAACTCTTACGAAAGCGTAATCCAACCAGATCACGATCCAGTTGTAATTCAGCGTGAACCAACTCTTCATCTGATAGAGCCTTTAATTCTGCATTGTTGTAAGTCATAATATCTCCCTTACTTCAAGACTTTACGTCGTTTGATGAATTTTGTTGGGAATGGAAGTTTGTGACTTGCCAGTCGAAATGCCTCACGAGCAACTTCTTCTGATACGCCATCCATTTCGTACAAAACTCGACCTGGCTTAATAACTGCAACCCAATGATCCGGTCCTGACTTCCCTTTACCCATACGTGTTTCAGCAGGCTTTTTAGAAACCGGCTTATCTGGGAATACTCGGATCCATACTTTACCTTGACGTTTGGTATAACGAGTCATGGCAATACGCGCAGCTTCAATCTGACGCGCTGTCATTCGACCACAACCAGTCGCCTGTAAAGCATACTCACCGAAAGAAACCTTCGAACCTCGATAAGACAGACCAGTCATACGACCTTTTTGTACTTTACGATGTTTAACTCTTTTTGGTAATAACATACAAATTTCTCCTATAAACTAGAGGATTACCCTTCAGTGTTGCTGAATTCACCTTTGTAAATCCAAACTTTAACACCGGTGATTCCATAAGTGGTTTTTGCTTCAGAAGTTCCATAATCAACGTTTGCACGAAGAGTATGCAAAGGCAC
>Ga0206130_10001090_pt1 | contig 41260 bp, 59 predicted proteins | sample Helgoland_Spring_9_FD_148637 | JGI IMG/M metagenome (GOLD analysis project Ga0206130, IMG submission 148637) | Pelagic subsurface seawater microbial communities from Kabeltonne, Helgoland, North Sea - Helgoland_Spring_Bloom_20160512_1 | ecosystem: Environmental > Aquatic > Marine > Epipelagic ...
CTATTTACACCACAAAACACTTTATAGATAATGGTGATGGTATATTAAAGACGACATCACCGGAGGGTTATGTAGCTGTTCAGAATGATGGTAACGCTGTTAAGCTTGTTGATAGATTAGAGTTTAGTGCTGCTAATTTCGGTACTGGTAAGCCAACATCACCAGCTGTAGCAGAACAAGAATCAGTCTATTCAAATCCACCTAATCGTCGGGTTCACAGCCCGGGTAGTGGACCTGTTGAGAATTTTAAGGATTTATATAATAAACTAATTGCTGAAGATGAAAATGCTGAAACAATTGCTTTATATCCCGGTGGTTACAAGCCGCCAACAAAAGGTCACTACCATTCTTTCGATTACATCTTACAAGATGCAGATAAAGGTGTAATTTTTATAGGTAAGAAAGAAAGAGATGGTATTACAGCTGAGCAATCAAAGCAGATATGGGAAATATATGCAAAATATTTAGGTAAGCCAGTTGAAGTTATTATCTCTGACGTCACCCCTGTTAAATCTGTATATGATTACGCAGATAATAATAAAGATGTTAATATTATAGTAGGAGCTGGTGATAAAGACGACGATGTAAAGCGGTATGCATACTTTGAGAAGAATATAGAAAAATATCCGTTAGTACGTGTCGTAAAAATACCTCTTCAATCAGAAGGTATATCAGGTACAATGACTAGAGAATTAATTGCTTCGGATATCGATAAAGCTATCGACTATTTTACACCTGAAGTATTATCTGCAGAAGATAAAGCTAATATTAAGCAAATATTAAGTTAAGCTTAAGCAAATCCGGTCTTTTTAGCTACTTCATCACCATTTAACCTGTCTACTTCTATACCTCCATCTTCTCCATCTTCTTCATCTTCAACATTAGCATCTAATGCATCGTATTCTAGTGCATGGTATACAGATGAAAGATAATCAGAAGCTTTTGTAATTTTACTTGCTGTCCAACCTTCTAAGCTACCAACATTAGCAAGATGATTAAATAATTTTGTAGCATATTCAGCTGCTTTAAGTAATTCAGCTCTTGCCATATCTATCTCACCATCAAAATCGTCGTCATCTTCTACTTGACTGATGCATGGTGTTTGACCGCAACCGCAATTTGATTCACCAGCACCATCACCAGCTTGAATATAAACTTCTTCATCGCTATGTGGACGACCACATTCCTCTTCTGGTTTTGCATAATTCTCAGCATTTTCAGCATTTTTTGTACATTCAGGGCAACCACCGCATGTGCAACCATTTTTACCTTCTTCACATTCTGAATGATCATGATCAGGCTTCACTAGAGCAAATACAACCTTTGCTCCAGTAGATTGTCCTCCAGGTCCTGGAACGTTGATTGATTTACCAATACCATACCCAAGATTTTCATTTACTTGTTTATATTGCTCAAAAATTAAATTACTATCAATAGAACCCATATAATTATTTATACCAGATTAAATAATTTTATGAACTTTAATAAATTATATGAGTCATTAATGGAATCCTTACAAGAGGAAGCAAAGAAGTGCTGGGATGGGTATAAAAAAGTACCAGGTATTGCGCGTAGTAAACAAGGTTCATGTAAAAAGAAAATTCCAGAAGAAGATGCAGAATATCAAGGTAGGAAGGTAACTCTTAACAAGCCTACCAGGGGAGATGTTAAGAAGTTTAAGGTGTATGTAAAGAACCCTAAGACTGGTAACGTAAAAAAGGTAAATTTCGGGCACGGAGGTACATCTGCTAAGAAGAGAGGAGAAAAAACGATGAAGATTCGTAAGAGTAATCCAAAAGCTCGTAAATCTTTTAGGGCTAGACATAAATGCGATCAAAAGAAAGATAAAACAACAGCTGGTTACTGGTCTTGCCGTGCTTGGTAAAAAGTGGTAATTAAGTACAACAACGTAATTAAATAATAGTATGAGTATAAAAACATCATTAAATACCCCGGAAAATACTCTCAACTACATGAAATATGTTGAGATTGAGAATGATACTCGCTACCCTGCAGTTACAGGAGGGGCAGGTCAAGGAGTTTTTAATAAATCAGCTGTCTTAGTACAGCAAGTCGACCCTCTTGGTTTAGATATCGGCGGTCAATCAGGTATTGATTATGTTGAAAAATTTGGTGCTAATTTAGAACTTGGGAATGACTTAGAAACTATATGGGAGACAGGTGGTCTATATACCTTTTTAACTACTGCTGGTCCAATTTCAGCGGTAAGTACAGATGCTACAGATAATCAAGCGGGTACAGGAGCACGTGAGATAGAAATTTTAGGTCTTGATGAGAATTATGAAACCATAACTGAGCTGATTTCAACTAATGCGACTGATGGCCGGAATGGTGGTCCTGTATCTACTCAAAACTTTTTAAGACTCTACAGAGCTAGAGTAACTAAAGCAGGTTCAACTGGTACCAATGATAGTGTTATAACGATGAAATCAGGTGGTATAACGGTAGTTACAATAGGCACGCATGGTACCGGTGCCAATGAAGAAGGTTTTGGTCAATCACAGACAGGAGTATACACTATACCTGCAGGTAAGACGGGGTATTTAACGCAGTGGACCATGGGATGTAGCCGATATAATGAAGGGGTAAATGCCTTTATTTATGTAAGACCAATTAACGGGAATGGTACTACATCTATATTAGATAATGTCTTCTTTATCGGTAATACAATAAAAGATTATAAAGTACCACTACCTCTAAAGGAGAAAACCGATATCGAAATCAGAGCATATAACGGCGCAACTGGCGTACCTGTCAACACTACGTTTAATATAATCTTAGTAGATAATTAATGCAAGGTAGTAAAGTTGTATATTAATAATAAATAATAATATGGCAGATACAGGTACAGGCTTTATCCCGTTAACGGGTGAGATTAAATTTAGTGATTTAAATGCGGTTAGAAGTAAAGGTAATTCACAGGGTGGTGTTACACCAGATAAGCCTAATTCTCAAATATCAGAAACAGCTGATTTTTATGAGACGGATCAAGCTTTCTTTCCAGGTAATCAAGATATAGAACCACGTATTAAATTTAGTGAGTTTAGACAAGCAAATATATTAACAGCTACCTCTATAAAAAGTTATAAAGAAACTCCAAGTACTTACGGTAACACTAATGATGGTAATATACAGATCGATATGGATACAACGACAGTAGTACCACAAGGTAACGCTAAATTGATTGATGTAATTGTTGATGGTAGTGCATACAGTGTGAATGTTAATAGTTTTACAGATGGTAAATTTGGAATAGGTAAAAATCAAGCAATTAATAAAACATTACAACCAAGTGTATATAATTTATTAATCAGAAATACACAAACTACAAACACTATTAGACAGTTTGGTATTAGTATATCATACGGCGGTTCAAATCCAGTATCTGAGTTTAATAACGTTCAATTACACAATTAATCATGACACATAAAGAGTATATATACCAATTTACAAAAAAATATGTATTAAAATTACAATATATAGAACCTAACTTAAATAATAGAGCGGTTGAATGCTATATTACAAATAAGGTTGAATTAATACCTACTAAACCAGCTGAATATGAGATTGAAGATGAGGATAATTGGGTATTTTTTAATTTAAGTCTACAAACATATCAAATATTTCCTATAGATAATATTCAGGTAATTCAATATCCAGATTTTAAAAATATTGAACATATAAATGAAATATTAAATTGTAATGATGATAAAATTATTGCAGATTTTAATAATTGTGCAATTGAACGTATTAATAATCAACATGAAGATTATACTAAAATTGTTAATATAAGTAAACAATTTACATCTAATATATCTGACTCTTTAATTAATTTATATAAAAAATATTTTATGTCATATTTATTAACTGATACTCAAATAATATTTAATTTAATATTTGGTATAACACCAGAGAGTTATATTACAAATACATTTGATATAAAAAGAATAAGGCAGAAGTGGTTTGAAGTATTAAATCACTATGCAGATAAAGCTATAATCACGTTAAATGCTGAAAAAACTAAGATGGTGGAACAAGATGATAAAGATGAAATTGACATTATAATTGAAATGGTAAATACTACAGTTGAAGAAAATAAGACTGAATATGAAGATGTTGATAACCTTCAAGATATATTTGAATCATGGCCTCCTATATTATTACCTTATCCTGATTTTATATGTGATAATGACGATAATGATACCACATATCAGGATACTATGTGGGCTTTAACGACATAATTAAATGAATGATGATATAATATATCATCGCGATCACCAGCTTGAAATAAAAAATAGTGGTGATGATATGCTACAAAGTGTTCAGATAAACCCCACTGAATTATGTAATAGAACATGCTCTTTTTGTCCGAGACATGATAAAAATATATACCCTAATCAAAATAAACATATTCAGGTCAAGACTGTTGAAAATTTATGTATTGCATTAAAGGAAATGAAATTCAATAATCGAGTAGGTTTTGTAGGTTTTGGAGAACCTCTACTTTGTAAGACTCTTATACAATGTATAAGAAAAGTTAAAGAAATTATACCTGATATCAAATGGTTAGAAGTTAATACAAATGGTGATAAACTTACAACTAGTTACATTAAAGAATTAGCTACTGCAGGTTGTACACATATTATTGTAAGTATGTATGATAGTGATAAAACTGATTTTTTTAATATAATGAAGGGTGATATAAAAATTAAATTTGTTTTTAGGCATCATTATAATCACCAAAATGAATATAATTTAAATATTGTAAATAGGAGTGATTTATTATCAGGTTGTGATAAAATTTACAATACAAATCCATGTAATATACCTTTTTATAAACTGTTTATTGATTGGAATGGAGATGTATTATTATGTGAAAATAACTGGAAAAAAGATGTAATTTTTGGTAATATAAATGAAGAAAGTTTATCAGATATATGGTATGGTAGTAAAATTAATACATATAGAAACGTGTTGATAAACAATAGAGATATCAGACCATGTAAAAACTGCTCTATCGGTGGTAAATATCGTGATAGAGGTAATAAATCAGTAGAATTGTATATAAAAAATGTTAAGAGCTGAAAAATATTTAGAAAATTATTATACTAAATATCCAAAAGATTATTATAATAATTTTTTACAATCATTTGGTTGTTGGATGTACTATGACAAATTTCTTAATGATCTAAAAAAATTTGAACAATCTAATAGCAATATAGATTTTTTTTATAAAATAGTAGATTTTTATTATAAAAAACATACACAAAATCTTAAATCTTATAATAAAAGTACTATAATTAAATCAGTATTAAAGACAAATTTAAAACAATATAGTCAATTAAAAAAACAAGATTTTAAAGTAAATGTAACAACTACTAACTCACGATCTCCAGATAAATTAGTAGGTATATATAATTTTAAAATAAAAAAATATAAAATTAATTGTAATAGAGATATAAAAAAACGAAAAATAATTTTTTATTATAAAACAGGTGATACATTTCATACTAACTATAACGAATCTGAAAAGGTAGGTACTGATATATTTCAGTTATGCCTTTTATATAAAATAGTTGAAAAAATGATTAATGATAGATTAATACGAAATTTTAATGATGTTCTGATAACTCCTAAGTATGAAAATCATGAACCAGAATTTTTAACTAAAGATTTGAATTTTAATGTAAAATATTTTAAACATACAGAATACATAAATCAAATGTGTTTATACTCGAATCCTTTCCACTTTTACGGTGGTAATATAGAAGCAGGGTTTGCTAAATCAAAACCAATGATATGTTCTACTCTAGCAATACAAAAACCTTATGTTAATAACTTAGAGGATTATATGTATATGCCTTTTTATTATGCAAAAGGTAAAGTTTTTGATCAGGAAATTAAAATAGATGGTTATGATGGTGATAAAGAATTGCAAATGAGATGGGGTGAAAAAGGACATAATTACTGCCAGAGAATGATGAAACATGCAAAAAATAATTCAATTGATTCATTATTTAAGACGTTTATTAATAGATTGGTTTTACTGGATAATATGATGTAAATAATAAAGTGATTAACATATATATAGGTTACGATGAACATCATTCGATTACATATGATGCATGCAAATTTAGTATAATAAAAGGTAACAGTAAATATGATATAAACGTTATACCTATCAACTACAATACTATCAACAGTTATGATAGAATTATGGATAAATATGAATCTACGCAATTTTCTTTTGCTCGATTTTGGGTACCGTATGAAAGTAATTATAAAGGTATCAGTATTTTCTGTGATAGTGATTTTATTTTTATGGATTCAATTGATAATTTAATTGATTTATATGATGATCGTTATGCAATTATGTGTTGTCAACATAATTATACACCTAATAGTGATATAAAGATGAATGGTAAAATCCAGTCATCATATCCTAGAAAAAACTGGAGTAGTTTAATGATATTCAATAACGAACATCCAAAAAATAAGACTTTAAACCCATTAACTCTTAATAATCAATCTGGCGCATTTCTACATAGATTTAACTGGTTAGATGATAATGAAATAGGTTCTTTACCCCTCGATTGGAATTATCTCGTAGGATATTATACTGGTAAAGATCCGAAAGCTTTACATTACACAGATGGTGGACCATGGTTAAAAGGCTATGAAAATTGTAAGTATAGTGATATATGGTATGAACATAAAAATAAAATATGCAAAAAATGAATCAAATAGATAATTATATTCTTAAATGTCAACAAAAAAATGATCCACGTTTTAATGAAAGTTTAGAACTAGAAGATTTTGGTACAACTATCAATATGCAAACAATATTTGTTTGCAATTTAAATTGTTTTTTCTGTCGTGGATCGATTAATAATATTGATGAAATATCAAAAACGCAGACTATGCCTCAATCATCTTTTGAAATTTTTATTAAAAAAATTACTGATTATGGTATCAATCATATTCAAATAACTCCTGCAGTTGGTGAACCATTAATTGATAAAGATATAAAGGAAAAAATACTTTTCTTAGAAAATAATGATAAAATTAAATATTATATGTTAACTACAAATCTTACACAGTTAAAAAGTGAACATATTGAACTATTTAAACAATGTAAAAAATTATATTTAACAGTTTCAATATATGGTTATGATAAAGAAAGTTATATTAAAAATACTGGTAGAGATAGATTTTCAAAATTTATTGAAAATTTTAAAATCATAAAAGAATTATTTATGAAAAAGGAAACCGGTAGTTTATTAGAATTGAATATAAGATGTGACCGTAATTATGATTCAACATTCCCCAAAACAAAGTTATTTTATATGATATATCAAATGATTACTAGTGATAATATATCAATAAATACTGCAGAAGTATATAATACTAATAGAGCTAATAATTTATCAAATTTCGAATATGTTAAAAGAAAGCGATCAGGTGTTTGCCCTTTTGGACCAGGTGATGGTGGTGGTATATTACCTAATGGTGATTTTTTATTCTGTCCATTTAACGATCTAAAGAAGGAAGGTGTAATGGGTAATTTATTTAAACAGTCTTTAGAAGAAATTTATTCTAGTAAGATGTGGAAAGAGTTAATTGAAAATCAAACAAACGATAAATATACGGGAATATGCGAAAAATGTACAGAGACTTGGTAGATAAAAATATAATTACATTTACAACTGATAGTAATTATTTACCGTTTGCAAAAATATTAATAAATTCTATATTGCAAAATACCCCATCAGTAGAAATATTAGGTAGATTTGTTAACTGTAGTGATGAACAGCTAGATACAGTTAATGGTATACATATATATAGAGATAATAAAGAACTTTCAACAAAAAGAGACTTACTAACAAAACAACATTTATATGCAACAGATGATTTTGTGTACTGCAATAAAACAGATGTTCAGCCAGTAAGATTATATTATAGTGAACTTATTTCATACTGTTCAAATATTAAATTTGATACTATCAATACATTGTTAGGTATAGGTGTGAAGTCAGTTATATATCTAGATGTTGATAGTATAGTAAGAGGTGATTTAAATAAACTATTTCTTGAGTTAACTAAAAATGATTTTTGTTTTTATAAAGACATACCATATAGTGAACAATTTAAAGGTAGTAAACGATTAGAATATAATAATTTTCTTTATCATGGCGGTCTTATAGGTGTCAATAATAACAAACAAACAAAAAAAATTATCAAGAATATAACAAATGAAGTATTGGAGGATATTTTTGATTGGGATATAGATGAAAGAATTCTACCTACAATAATACAAAATGATTTTAATATAATTAATATAAATAAAAAGTATAAAGATGAAGATTTAGACATAAAATCTATTGTGTGGTCTGGTTCTGGTAAGACTAAATTTACAAATAATTTATATATAAATGAATGTAAAAAGTATAAATGATTTAAATAAAAATTTTTTAACAGTAGTTTGCACTACTAATGAAAAATATATGCAATATCTTTACCCGTTTTTAGCTTCAATTAATAAAAATTGTAAGCAAATAAACGTTATTATACGGCTTGTAAATGTTACGTCAAAACTCAGCATGTATGACAATTTTAATACATTTTACATAAATGAAGTTAAGAAATTTGATAATGGTATTATTATTAATCAAGAAGACAGTAAAAATCTTAATTTTTTAGAATTAAAAGATATAGTAAAAAATAATATATTAGGTAATTCAATTTTTAAGAAAAAAGAAGCTGTATATTGTAGTAATATAAAATTTAATACAATTAATACATTATTATATAACGGATTTAAACATATATGTTATTTAGATGTAGATACTATTGTAAGAAAAGATTTTAATAATTTGATTGATATTACAAAAAAATATGATATAGCCATGTTTATAGATGATAACGATATTAACAGTTATACAACGAAATATGGTGATTCATATATGGGGTTAAATGCAGGTTTTATGTATATTAATAATACAAACGCATCTAAAGTCTTTTATAATATATTAGAAAAAAAAGTAAATGCTGATATTTTTGATATTGAAGCGGATGAGGTAGAATTTCAAAAACTATACAAAAATAGTAATATAAAAATGTTTAATGTTAGCTCAAAATATAAAGATAATGGACCGGTATATAACTTTGATAGTTATATGTGGAGTGGTCAGTCTGATGAAAAGGTATATAATACAATTTTTAAAGATGAATTGCGGAAATATTATATCAGTTGAATGATGTTAATAATAATTATAAATAACATTATAAATGATGGATGTAAAACATAATATGTATAATAAATTACACTTAAATTTTTTAACTGAAGATAATAGGCAGCAAATATATAAATGGATTGAAACTAACCCTAATCTTGATCAAGATGATAATAATAAATTAGGGTTCGCTTCTACATATAGTATAGATCAAATACCAGATTTTCTTGAATCTTTTAAAGATGATAAATTTAATGTATATAATTTTATCGGGTTTTATACATATAAAAATGGTTTTATTGAACCTCATGTTGATTCAGATTTTTATAGTTACGTAAAAAGACGTATTGATCCAGGTTTAATTATTAATTTACCTCAGACTATTGTATATTATGTAGATGTATGTAAAAACATGATCGGTGGCGAAATTGTAGTTGACGATAAAATAAAGCCTATAACTAATTCATATATTGAATTAGAAAGAAATAAATTGCATAGTGTTACGAGTGTAGAGAGCTACGATACACCTCGAATGACGTTAGTTTGTGAAAAATATAAAATATTAAAACCGTATTTAAGCAAATTAAACTTACCAATACACCGTAAAGGTTGATTTAGTATAAACATACTATATAATAGTAGTAAATGAATATTGCTATTATTGGTGGTTCTGGTTTTATCGGGACATATACAACTCGTGAACTTATATCATATGATCATAATGTAACTATTATTGATACAAATATACCTGATAGCATATTTACCGATAAAGAAATGGAGAGCATTAATCGAATTAAATGTAATGCACTTAATTTTTCTAATCTAAAAGCGTCATTGAGTGATAAATCTATAGATGCTGTATATATGTTAGCAGCTATATCAGACAGTAAAGAAAATCATAATGATATTCAACATGCAGTTAATACCAATATAATGTGTTTAACAAACACGTTAAAAGCTATGGAAGAGTTAAATATACCTAGAATTATTTTTTCATCAACTGTATGGGTATATAGTGTATGTAAAAATGATGTAGTTGATGAGATGTCAGATTTATCAATAAGTGATAGTGATCATATTTATACTACATGTAAGCTAACATGTGAATCAATAATTAAGAATTATTGTTCAGTACGTAATATTGATTATACAATATTACGGTATGGAATTGCATATGGTCCAGGTTGCCATCCAGATACGGTATTATCTAAATTTATAAATAATGCATTAACAGGTGTACCACTTACTATAACTGGTAACGGTTTAACATATAGAAACTTTTTATATGTTACAGACCATGCAAGAGGTAATCGTTTAGCTTTATCAGATAAAGCTAAGAATCAAATTATAAACTTAGATGGTCCAGACAAAATTACATTATTTGACGTTGTAAACCGAGTAACTGAACTGTCAGATAAGAGTTACAATGTTACTGTAAATCATATGGATAGGAGAAAAGGTGATTATAACGGTAAAACAGTTAATAACAACAAATCAAAAGAAATATTAAATTGGATACCATCAGTAGATTTTTTAACAGGTTCTGAAAATCTTTATAATTTTATAAAAAATGAGAAATGATTGGTCAAAACAATATTATATATATAACGGTAAACTTAATCTAAGTACTAATGTATGCATTGATAAATATAATATAAATGTCAATTTAGACGTCACAAAATACAATGATGCGTATGCATCTTATAATATATTATCTAATTATTATAACGTTGATATAAAAAACATAGCAATTGGTTTAGGTTTAAGTGAACTAATAATTAGATTATTACAATTTTTAAAAATAAATAAATTATCATTATCTGTACTTGATAAACCAACATGGCAACCTGTAGAATTATACCAGAATATTTTAAATATAAAACATGGTAATGATGTAGCTTACATTGCTAGTCCTAATGGTAATACTGGTAGTATATGCAATATAGATGAAATATTAAAAAAATTTAAATTAGTAATATTAGATGAAGCTTATGGTGATTTTTATAAAAAAATACCGGCATGTTATTCGGAAAGAGTTATTATATTAAAAACATTAAGCAAATCATACTCGTTACCAGGTGCTCGATTTGCATGGTGTTTTGCTTCTAATGAAATTATTAATACTTTACAGGAATTAAGACCTGCTCATATTACAATAGGTAATATTGATAATTATTTAAAGTGTATATTAAATGATATAGAGTTTCACGTAGAAAGAATGAATGAAACAAAAATGTATATTGAAAATAAATTTTGTTGTTCTAATAGTAACGGTAACTTTGTTATTTTTAATAAAAAATATAAACATATTCATGATAATTTTATCATTAAAGATAGTAGAAGAATGGCTTTAATAAATCTCGAAACATTTAAAAAAATAGAACATAATATATAATAAACATATGAAAATTTTAATAATAGCTCCGCATGCGGATGATGAACTACTCGGAGTAGGTGGAACATCTCACAAGTATCTCAATGCTGGTGATGAAGTACATGTAATAATATGTGGGGTGAGAAAAAATGATGATGGTATTCAAATAGAAAAAGCTACAAAAGATTTTACATCTGTACATATTTTACCGTTTCAAGATGAATCATATAATATGGTAAAAAATAAATTATTAAAAAGTGTTGAAAAGATATATAATAATTTAAACCCAAATATAGTTTTTATACCTAATAAAGATGATTTTAATATGGATCATAAAACTGTTCATGAAGTATGTGAAGTTGTTTTAAGAAGGTATCAAAAACATTCACCTGATAAGATTTTAATGTATGAAATACCATCTTCTACAACACAATCATTTAATAATAACTTTAAGTGTAATTATTATGAAGAAATTTCATTGGCTAATATAAATTCTAAAATAGAACGTTTTTATGAATATAAAAATGAAGTTAGAGAGTTTCCTAATCCGAGATCAAAACATGGAATTATGGTATATGGGATGTTTAGAGGTATGGAATGTAATACAATGTATGCAGAAGGATTTAATTTAATATATCAAAAATCATGAAGACAGTTTGGGATAATGTAGATAAATTTGAAGAAATAATAGCAGAATATGCTGGTAGTAAATATGCTGTAGCTGTTGATAGCTGTACTAATGCATTGTTTTTATCAATGAAGTATTGTAAATTAGGTGATAATTCTCTTGAATTTGTTGAAATACCAAAACGTACTTATATTTCAGTACCTATGCAAGCTATACATGCTGGTTATAAGGTAAAGTTTGTAGATAAGTCTTGGTCTGGTGCATATAATATTGGTAATATACCAGTAGTAGATTCTGCTCAGAGATTTACCGAGCAAATGTTTAAACAGAATACTTTTTATTGCTTATCATTTAATTTTAAAAAAATATTATCAACAGGTAAAGGTGGTATGATTTTAACTGATGAAAAGCATGCTGCAGATTGGTTTAGACGAATGCGATATGATGGTAGACCTTCAGTATATTATAATGATATGTTAAGAATGAGTGTTAAAGATATTGGTTATCATATGTATATGTCACCAGAACAAGCAGTTATGGGTATACAAAACTTTTATAATGTTAATAAGGAAGTTAATGTAGATAGTTCATCTAGTGATGATTATGCAGTAGACTTATCAAAATTAGATTGTTTCAAATGAAAATAATAGTTTTAGGTTCTACAGGAATGGCTGGTAGGTATATCTCAAGCTATCTAAAACAATATTTTAAGGTGGTAGAGTTAAATAGAAATCACTTTGATGCTTTAAATGCTGATGTAAATTATTTTGATGAAATAGTAAATCAAAATGATGTTGTAATTAATTGTGTTGGAATTTTAAAACCATATATTGATACTGTAGGTATCAATGAAACACATATTATAAACACAACATTCCCTGTTATATTAAATAACATATGTAAACATAATGATGCAAGGTTCATACATATATGTTCCGACTGTGTATTTAAAGGAGATAAAGGTAACTACAGTGAGGTAGATAAGTGTGATGCAACTGATGTATACGCTATAACGAAGAAGAGAGTTATAAATGGTACTATAATTAGAACATCATTTATTGGTAACGATTTAAATGATAATGGTGTTGGTTTAATGAAATGGATCATTAATAATCAAAATAAAACAATTGACGGTTACGTTAACTGCTTATGGAATGGTATAACTGCTTTAGAATTAGCTAAACAAATTTATAAAATTATATTACATGAAAAATTTTGGAACGGTGTTCGTCATATTTTTAGCCCTACAATTATTAGTAAATATGAAATATGTAATTTGATAAACAAAACTTATAATTTAAATATTACTATTAATAAACAAAATGCATATATAATCGAGGGCACTGTAATAACTAATTGCTTAGATAGATCGTTGTGTTCATTGTATGCAAACCCAGTTACGTGTAATTTTGAAACACAATTAGAAGAATTAAAAAAATATGATAGTAAATAGCCATAATGAATGGGATCAATTAGAAGAAGTAATTGTAGGTGATGGATTCCCTACTAGTATACCTGCTTTGGATTTTTCATTTAAACTTTTTTTTAATGATAATATTTTAGGCAAAAAAATTGATGTTACACAATATATTAATAAAAGGCATGTTGAAGAACATTCTGAAGATATTGAAAAATATGTTAAATTACTTGAGTCGTTAGAGATTATAGTTAAAAGACCGAAACGACCTATAAAGGTTAATAAAATAAAATCTCCGCATTGGGATACTACTGATCACCCAGCTTTAAATGTTAGAGATTTATGTATGATTGTAGGTGATACTATAATAGAAACACCACCTTCATGTAGATGGCGTATATATGAAAATGATTATATGAAACATCTCTTTTTAAATTATTTTAAAAATGGATGTAAATGGTTATCAGCTCCTAGACCGTTATTACTTGAAAATAGTTTTGATACATCATATATTGATGATATGAATGGTTTAAGAGGTTATCATGATCATATTAAAAAATCTGAGCATTATATGGATCATGGCCATGAAATAATGTTTGATGCGGCAAATTGCGTTAGACTAGGTAGACATATTTTAATGAATGTTAGTAATAAAAATAATTATTTAGGTGCTAAATGGTTACAGAATACAGTAGGGGATAATTATAAGGTAATTACAACAGAAATAACTGATTCGCATATTGATTCATCATTTTTACCATTAAAACCGGGCGTTGCTTTAGTTATGAGAGAGGATATAAAAGATAAATTACCAAATATATTTAAAAATTGGGATTTAATATATATACCTTTAAGAGATAGATCTGCAGATGAATATAATAAACAAGAGGTTAAATTAGCTTCACCCCGTATTGAATTAAATGTATTATCAATTAATAAAGAATTAATAATATGTCACCCGCAATATGAGAGTATATTAAATCGTAAATTAAAAAAACATAACATACAAGCAATTGGTACCCCATTTAGGCATTGTGAATTATTTAGCGGGGCCCATCATTGTACTACGTTAGATATCAGAAGACAAAGTGTTTTAGAGGATTATTTTAATGAGTAAAAATGTAATATGTTTTTCAACTGATGCAAATTATATCAAATATGCAGAATTATTAACAAAAACGATTTATAAAAATAATATAAACTCAGATGTATATTGTCGATGCGTTGATTTTACATCAGATGAAAAAAAACATATTAATAAAAAAATTGATTGTACTTTATTTTTTGATGACCCTGGGTTAAGTAATAAAAAGTCAATTTTAAAAGAACAAGAGCATAATATATCATATACAAAAATATATAAAGCTGGTATATATAATACAGAATCTATATTAAATCTTAAAAAAATGCTATACAGTCCACGTAGCGTATATACATGTCATAGTAGGTTTAAAAGTATTTTAGAATTATTCAAAAAAGGTTATGAACGTGTATTATCTTTAGATTGTGATACAATAGTAATGCGGAATTTTGACCATATTTTTAATATAGAAGGTTTTGATTTACATACTATTAAACCGTCAGAAAATTATAATAGGGAAGATTTTTTTAAAAATGAAGGTATGTTATTGTTTGTTAATACCAAAGATACAATTACATTCTTAAATAATGTATGTAATGGTATATTTACAGATCTTAATTACTTGAATTGGAATATTGATAGTAAAATTTTAACAGAAGAATATAACCGAAAAAAAATTAGTATAAATTTTTTAGATTACAGTTATAAGGACAGGAATATGCAAGACAATTCATATATGTGGTCAGGAGATAGTATTAATAAATATAAATCAAAGTTTGCTAGTCAGTTAAAATTTTAAGTTATGGTAAAGATTATACATCAGACATGGGTTGATAGTAATATACCTAAACAATATCAAAAAAATTCTAAATCATGGTTAAATATACATACAGATTGGGAATATAAGTTATGGTTAGATTCAGATATTAAAATATTTATTAAAGATAAATATCCTCAATATCTTACGTTATATAATAATTTTAAACATAAAATACAAAGAGTAGATTTTGCAAAATATTTAATAATCTTTGAATGTGGCGGTTTATATGTAGATATGGATGTTAAATGTTTTAAATCTATAAATTTATTATTAAATGGTTTAAAAGATAACTTTTTTTATGAAAATGTCTTCAATAAACAGATATTAGGTCCGTATATATTTTATTCACCAGGTAAAACAATAGCACTTAATAAAATTATAAAACATATACATAATTATTCCAAAATTAAACAAAAACATAATTCAGATATACTTGAAATAATGAATACAACTGGACCATATATGTTAAATTTAGTTTTAAATAAACAAGATGTAATTAAACATAGTTCACTGCATTTTGAAAATGTTAAAACATTAAATTCTTACGGTAAACATTATAAAGATTGTAATTGGTACAAAAAATGAGATTAATGGATATAAATATTTGCTATATTATAAATAATAATGAAAAATATATAAATTTAACCTTAGATTCAATTTATTATATTAAAAAATTTTTTAAAAGCAAAAAATATAATTTAAAATTTTATGTTATAAGTGAGGTGATGGTAAATTTACCTACTGATATAATAAACATTATATCACCATACAAGAATATACCATTATTACATCAGAGATTATATATATCAGAACTTTTAAATATAAAAAAAGTTATATTTTTAGATAGTGATACATGTATCACTAGATGTATTTCAAAGTTATGGGAAATTAATTTAAATAATAATATTGTAGGATGTGCTAAGCATTATTTTTTTAACGATGAAGAAAAATTTTATCATAAATATGAACTTAATTTTAAACCGTTTAATATATATTCACCTGTTTACTTTAATTGCGGAGTGCAGTTAATCGATTGCGTTATGTGGAAGAATAATAATATAACATATAAAATGAAAAGATTGTATAAAGAATTAAAACATCTAGATCACCCACATTATAAACTTGATGAGCCTGTATATAATACTATATTACGAGGTAAAATATTTAATATTGATATAAAATGGAATTATTACCCAGTTAATGATTTTCACCGCGGTTATTTAACTCACTATTATGGTATAAATATAAAAAATAAACCACAGCATGCTGAGTTTTTAAAAAAATAACAGTTGTATTAAATTTTTAATAAAATAAGTAATGTTAATATGAATACATTAACTGATGAACTAACAGAACAATATAATATTTTTCAAGAAGAAATTGAAAAGTTTAATGAAAAGGGTGTCGGAGCAGCCGGTACAAGAGCAAGAAAAGCTTTATTAGAAATTGCAAAACTTACAAAAGAAATTCGTAAGCAAATTCAAGAGAAGAAGAATGAAGGTAAGGCATAAATAATAATGTGATTAACTTTAAACAATTCTTCGAATCAAACAAACCTCTTGGATTAATAGAAACCATAGAGTTTGAAGAACTAGGTCCCATTGAAGCTAAGATTGATAGCGGCAATGGGGCTTACAATGTCTTACATGGTGTAAACATAGACCATAATGGTGATAAAGCTACGTTTGAGACTGTTAATGGTCAAATGATCACTAAGTCGGTAGTTGAATTAATCGACATTAATATCGGATCAGGTAATATAGAGCAAAGACCTGTTGTACAGTTTGATATTAAAATAGGAGATGAATTACATCCTAGTACAAAATTCTCTATAGGTGATAGAACAGAAAACGAGTATAAAATACTCGTTGGTAAGGATTTTATTGAAGAGCTTGGCGGCGTCATCGACGTCACCAAGCAAAACAATTTAGACTAATTAACTCTTCATATCAGCTACAAACTGATAGAATTCACTTCTAGTAGATGAATCACTCATAAAGTCTCCAGTAAGCTTTGATGTCTTCATCTCGCAACCATCATGCTTAACACCTCTAAGACATGCGCATGTATGTGTTGCAGTTAACATCACTGCAACTCCTTTATTACCTTCGCAAATCTTGCTAATAGCTTCATGTATTTGAACTGTAAGACCTTCTTGGATCTGAGGTCGACGAGCGTAATGCTCTACAATCCGATTAAGCTTACTCAATCCAATAACCTTTCCATCTGCAGATGGAATATAAGCAACATGACACCTACCTGTAAAAGCAAGGTGATGGTGAGAGCATAAACTCTTAACTGGAATACCACCTTGAAACACCATTCCATCATATCCATCAGACGGGAATGCAGTAATATTAGGTAATTCATTATAGCAACCTGCAGCAATATCATTCACATAAGCTTTCGCTACACGTCTAGGTGTATTATCACTATTAGGATCTTTACGCCAATCAATACGTAATGCATCTAAGAATTTTTCATAAGCAAATGTTGCATCATTAATGACATCTGCTTTTTCGTTATCCGTTAACGGCATATTACCGTTAGCTGTTGGTAATTTCGTAATTTTAACTCTATCTGACATACATTAATTATATATTATTGATTAAATATTTCAATGACCGATAAAGAATTATTTAAAAAAGCTGAAAAAATATTTAAATTAAACGAAAATATAGTTGAAAAATGTTATAAAAATGGTCAGTTTAATAAAATACTAAATGAAAATAGTCCTAGTCGTTATTCAAAACCAGTAGGAAGAGGTAGCCGCTCCAGAGGTAGTATTTTAGGAAGTATCGCGCGCGGTGTAGGTAATGTTGTAAAAGCACCATTTAAATTAGCAAAAGGTATCGGTGATATAGCTGCAGCAGGTGGTAAAGGTTATAGAGGAGCTCAGACTGAAAAAGCTCGAATGCAACGTGAGAGAGAAAAGACTAAACAAGAAAGGCTTAAAACGAAAAAATTAAAACAGGAATTAAAACGTAAACCACAAAAACCAGCTACTAGTGATTATGTTAACTCGTCTGCAATCTTACCTTCATCAGCACCTAAAACAACCTCAAATAATAATTTAAGTAAGCGTGATAATATATTAAATAACATTAAATCTGGTGATACTATTGCATTAACGTTGGCTAAGGATCAAGATAACGTTGCGCGCATTGTAAAAATAATTAGTGTGAGTGATGGTAAGATAACTGTTAATGATACGCGTAAAAAATCGAGTTCAAATTATACCATTAATAAGGGTAATATAAAGGATATAGATTATTTCAGAAAATAACTTTAATCATCTCCTCCCTTCCACCTAAAGGTATTATAAATCATTAGAAATATTAATCCACTTTTTTAAAAAAATAATTTAATAGTTGAATACTACAATATATACTTCATAATATATATATGAGATATGTATCAACTAAAATTATTCCTATGGGATCAACTGCTTTTCGTCAATGGAGAGCAGATAGTCATTGTAAGTTAATTCACGGTTACCGTTTACAATGTAAGTTATGGTTTACAGCTGATGAATTAGATGATAAAAATTGGGTATTTGATTTTGGTGGTTGCAGAGAGATTAAGAAATTATTAGAGAAGCAATTCGATCATACAACTGTAGTAGCAGCTGATGACCCAGAATTGAGTATGTTTGAGTTGATGTCTACTAAAGGTATGATTGATCTTCGCATTGCTGCAAAAGGAGTTGGTATCGAAAGAACTGCTGAATGGGTATATGATACAGTTAGTGAATATGTAAATGATACAACTGATGGTAGAGTCCGTGTTATTAAAGTCGAAGTATGGGAGCATGAAGGTAATAGTGCTATATATGAGCAAGATGAACTACAAATTATACAAAAAGAAAAAATATCTGAATCAGAATCAGAAATCGCTACGAATACTGTAGTGATTGGAAATAATATTACCGAAGTACCGGTAGTTAAAGCAGCTGCCGAAGTTAAACCAGTTATAGAAAAAACTCATCCAGCATCAGGTTTGTATAATAAGAAAAGTACAGGTTTTGGTGATCCATTTGCAGGTACATCATGGGGGAATAAAAGTTAATGAGCTTAGGTGATATATATTCAAATAACGTACAAAAAAATTCTATAGGAATGTCTGGACTTGCTGGTAGTATGCCAGCTACGCGGGAAAGAGATCCTAAATCTATAGAGTTAGAAACAAATGTTTTCTCTCAGATACAACAAGCAATTAAACCACCTGCAGAAACTAAAGAAAGGTCTCCTGAACCAGTTATCAACGTACAACCGGTCGGGTTAGAGCAAGCGATGAAAGAATTACTTAACGGTACTGAGTAGATTAACTAAAAACTTTAAGATTCAACTTGATTTGAACTGGAACTATCATATAATTAGTGTATGGTAGATTTAAATAAGACGCTAAGCTTGAGTGATGATCATGTTTTTTATACGATTGAAGGTGAAGGTAAATATATAGGGGAACCTTCTGTGTTTATGAGACTCGCTATGTGTAATCTTACATGTAAAGGGTTTGCATCCGAGGATTCGCCTCACGGTTGTGATTCGTTTGTATCTTGGTCAGTTAAAAATCGTTATACATATGATGAACTTAATAATTTCTATGAGAACAATGGTTTTGTACAGAATCTTAAGGACGGTGCTATACTAAAGATTACCGGTGGAGAACCATTGCTCCAGCAAAAGAGGTTAATGAGTTGGTTAATATCATTTATTGATAGGTTTAAATTTTCTCCTCGTATTGATTTCGAAACGAACGGTTCATTAATGCCTCTACCTGACTGGGCTTCAGTATATAACGCAACATTTACTGTATCTCCTAAGATGAGTAATAATGGTGATGCAGAAAAGCTTAGATATAAACCTGAAGTATTAAAATATCATAACGAACTCGGTTCATGCTTTAAGTTTGTCGTTAATAGTGAAGATGATGAAAAGGAACTATTCGATAAATATATCGATATTGGGTTAGTAAGCAGAGAGCGAGTATGGTTAATGCCTTGTTGCGGTAGTAGAGAAGAGCATACTGCTAAATCTGCAATGGTAGCTGAGTTATGTAAGAAACATACACTTAAGTTTAGTCCTAGATTGCAGTTAGTCATCTGGGATCTAGCGTTGCGAGTTTAGTAAAAAAAAGCCGTCATTTAAATGACGGCTTTTTAATGTTTATAAATTGTTGTTTAAACGTAACCTAAAGAAACTAATCTACGAATTTCAGGACTTACACTATCATAACTTGCAGCTGTCGGTGTTTGAATAGTAACAGCTGTATTATATGTAAATTGAACTGATAACCTATCTTTATTAATAACTGCAAATACTTTACCATCATAACCTTCATCTATATCAAAAGTATAAGTTGCTCCATCAAATACAACAGATGCAGGTACTTCAACATCATTTTGTATACTAAGATCGCCGTCGAATAATAGAGCTGATTTTTGTTGATTGGCGTCTAGACCATTAGGGAAGGTAGAAACATTATAACCTGCTTCGTCTAAAACCCCTGTAAATGATCCTTGATTTTTAAAAGATTTAATACTCATATTATTATTTAATAAAAACTATTTATATTATTATGATTTAGGCGGTAAACCGTAAATTTCTCTCCATGATTTACGTTTCTTCGGAGCCTTAGATGTTTCAGCTTTAACTGGTTTTGCTGTTTCTACTGGAGCTGTAACTGTAGATTCTTTTGTAAAAAGACTAGTTATTTGTTCAATTAATGTTTTTTTATTAAATCTTCTATCTAATTCAACCCCTTTTATTCTACCTAACTTCTCTAACTCAATCTTAGAAAGCTTTTTTAATTCTGATTTATTCATATTATTATTTATTGTTGAATATGTACATATTTTAGATTAAATAATTATCTTATGGATATTCTAGTTACATTATCAATCTTCATTGCTGGTTTTATTACTGGTGCACTTACATTCCGCAATAATACTGCAAAGTCCGAGCAAATCGTCAAGGATACTTTAGAGTTTGCAGCAAAAGCTGAACAAGAAGCTAAAGAATTAGCAGCAAAGCTAAAGAAGAAGAAACGTACTACAAAGAAGTAAATTTAACATCTTTTTTGTTTAATCAAATCCGTCATATGACGGATTTTTTTTTTACTTTCTACCACCGGGTGTGAAGTAGAACCCTATAATAGCACCCAACATTGTTATTGAAATTAATGCAATGTGACCGGTGGTAATTGCCACAACGGTTTCTGTTCCCAGAGGTATTTTGATGAAGCCGAAGAGGATGGAGATATAGTCTTTATTCTCTCTTGGGACGAAGGTGAGGAGTTCAACACTTGGCCAGACGGTGCAGAGAACTGAGATGACGAAGAAGTTGAGCATCCCGATAAGAGCAATAAGACGCCTTGTAGTACGAGTAAAAGCACTGTTATCTCCATTGGCTTCACCAAAAACTGCTTTTTGAAACTCCACATCAGCTTTACGTAAGTCCATTTCTCTGAGCATTTCACGCTTCTCTCGAGATTCTTTTGCAGCACCGAAGCGATCAACAATACCGGCGATGATTTTAAGGGTTGATCCCATCCCGGTTGCGCCGAGAGTACTAAGTAACATTGTAATAAGTCCAAACATATCATTTTATTATATTAAATATTTATGTGAACTTTAACAATTTAGTCAATTTAGATATACCTAATAGTAAAAAAATCGATACAAATAGAGTATCTAAAATTATTTCGACCTTTAATAATAAATTTTTAATGCTTCAAAAGAAAAATGGTCAATTTGAATTACCAGGTGGTCATATACAAAGAGGTGAAAGTCCAAACAATGGAGCAAAGAGAGAGTTCTTTGAAGAAACTGGGGTAAATATTAAAAAAATAAATCAAATATCATCTAATAGTTCTCGAGTTTTATATAGAGGTTATATAAATACCAGTATTATTAAATTAAGTTCGGAACATAAAAGCTTTAGATTTGTTTCAGAAAGAGAGTTATTTAAATTACCACTAAGTAAGTGGTCTAAAAAGGATTTAGCTTTCTTAAAGCCGCGTAAAAAGACTCCTGATGAAGAGGAGCTTGATGATGAGATTTAAACGTTTGTTTTATTATAATCTTCAATTAGAGCTTTAATTTCAGTCTTCATATAGTTTAGACGAATAGGATACCAAGTATCGTCTTTATTTTTATAGAAGACAACTAACCCGCTACACTTCTTACCACTACTTAACTCGTATAAGTATGCGTATAATGAAAGCTGTAGGCAGTATGTATTAAACTCACATACACCTAAATGATCGACAGGAGCTTTAAAAAACTCGTTATATTCACTATAGAACCTAAAGTTTTTATTTGTCTTAAAATCACCTACATAAAAATATTTTGAATTTTCATAAATTAAATCCGCAGTACCGGCGATGTTTAATCCGATATTATGTAATCTCATCTCACATGTTAACTTCGGAAACTTTTTGAATATATACTCCCACTTCTTATAGGAGTCATATAATGTAGTATATTTTTCTTCACGCTTATCTTCACCTAAAAAGTCTTCCATTACTTTATGTATATGGGTACCATAATCGCAAGCTCTATTTTTCTCGGTATTCCATTCCTCAAGTATAAAGTCGACAGTTACACCTTCTCTAGCTGCTACTCGAGTAGCATTACCTATTGAATCGAACGCAGGTTTATACTTACCGAGCAGAGTAGTAGCTGAGATTAACTCTTTACCAGTTTCATCATCAACATATTTGTGTTTTTCTTCATTAAATATAACCATTATACAACAATTATAGTATATAAACTTGAAAAGTCAAATTTAGGTATTAAAATAAATATATGAGAATTGCAATAAGCGGAACCGGTAATCAAGGTAAGACAACTCTAATTAATGACTTCTTACAGGAATGGTCAAATTATAAAACTGAAAGCTCTACATATAGAGATAAGTTAGTATCTGAAAAATTACCGCATAGTAAAAATGCTACAAAAGATACTCAATGGAAAATACTCAACCATATGATTGATGAAATGCAGACATTTGGTCCTGATGATAATGTAATTATGGATAGATGTCCTATTGATAATCTTGTATATTCACTATGGTGTTTAGAAAAAGGTGTTGGTGATATTGATGAAGAATTTATTACTAAATGTATACCATTAGTATCAGAGAGTATGAAGCATTTAGATATAATCTTCTTTTTACCAATTACAAAATTTAATAATATTAAAATTGAAGATGATGGTGTAAGGGAAACCGATGAAATTTATATTAAGGAAATTGATTACATTTTTAAAGCCATACAAGCTCAATATCAGCAACACCCACAAGAAAATCCATTCTTCCCTAGTGATGATTCACCAGCCTTAATTGAAGTATTCGGTAACCAACGTGAACGGTTAGAAATGATTAAGTTATATCTGGATGTTGATGGTGATATAATTGAAGGTGATCAATCAGAATTGTTTAATCCAGAAAACTTAGACTTAATGGAAAAGTTACTTAAACAACAATCTAAATCAAACGATAATGAAAAAGAACTAAAAAAGCAGTTAGAACAAATTAAAGAATTTAATAAGTTAAATAACTTAAACCTTTAAGGTAGTGATAATATAACATCCATATCATTCTTACCGACTAATAGCATATAATATTCCTCAATATTACCACCCTTTGTAATATTAATAGGTAACAATTTTGATTCAATTAATTTAAAATCGTTACCACCTGCTGATAATAATAAGTCAGGTCCATTGGTATTTAAATTATCATTTATAAAAAACTGATCTTCAATTATACTAGAAATACTATCAATTTCAGTTGTATGTGAACTGATAGTAGATGCAAATGTAGTATTTTCTAAACCTATCACAAAATCTTTAAAATCAAGTGTGTTTGTAGCAGCTGCTGTTTCAACTAAAATTAAATCACCATTGTTTATTTCAGAAATAATGGGTAATTGCTTTAAACTAATCTTTTCATTTGACATTTTAATTATTTAATATAAAATATATATAATGTCAAAGATTGGTATAGGTATAATAACATGCAACAGAAATGAATTTCTTGCAAACTGCGTTAAGAGCATATGTTCAGAATGGTATGATGAGATTATTATTGTTAATGATGGTGATAAGCCTATCACTACATTTTATGATTGTGATATTATTAATAACGAAAAAAACATAGGTGTATGTAAAAGTAAAAATAAAGCTCTTAAAGAGTTATTGAACCGAGGTTGTGATTACATTTTCCTTGTAGAAGATGATATGAGATTTAAAGGTAACGTTTTTAACGAATACATTAAAGCTAGTAAAGTTACTGGTATAGAACATATGTCCTTTGCTTATCACGGACCAGCGAATAAAGGTAATATAAGTAAAGGTAAACCTAAACCACGTAAAATAATTGATTACGGTGATGTTAAAATTTCTTTAAATCAACACTCTGTTGGTGCAGTATGCTTTTATACTAAAAAATGTCTAAAAGATGTAGGTATATTTGATGAGGAATTTGATAAAAATAATTTTGAACATGTAGATCATTCATATAGATTAGCTAAAGCTGGTTATAGTACACCTTACTGGTGGTGGTCTGATTTAGCTAATAGCTTAGATTACATAGAAGAACAAGCATGTAGTGAAGATAGTTCATCTATAAGAAGAGGTGATGACTGGCAGCAAAGTATTATGGACAGCGCTTACATTTTTAAAAGAAAGCATGGAGTAATGCCAGCATGGAGTGAATGCGTACCAGATACACCTGTTAATAAAGTTATTGAATTTTTAAAGAAAGTAAAGAAATGAAAATAGATGTTATCTTTTTATCCAACACCGTTAATATTGAACAGTACGGTAATACGCAACGTGCTATTAATACTTTACGTATGTCGCAATCTGGTTATCAGACGTCTTGCGTCGATTTTAATATTATAGTTGTTGAAAGTAATTCAAAATATCAAAATGAAGGTTTCTGGTACCATGATTGTAAAGTAATATCTAAAGATGAAGAGTTTAATTATAATAAATTTCTAAATTATGGCTTGCAAGAATGTAAAAGTGATTGGATTATTATAGCAAATAATGATGTTATATTCACACAAAACTGGTTTAGTAAGATAATTGATTTTGATAATGAAAATCCTGGATATGGTATGTTTTGTCCATATGAACCAAATTGGCATAAAGCTAAAGAAAACCTTTCAGCACAATCTGGTCAAATAATCGACGGTAAAAAAGATTTTTATGAGGGGTACAGGACGTCTTTTGAAATAACCGGTTGGTGTATGGTTTTAAAGAGAGATACTATTAATAAGTGTGAATTATTTGATGAAAGATTTTCATTCTGGTATCAAGATAATGATCTTTCATTAACGTTACAAACTAAAAATATTAAAAATGCATTAGTTACTAACTCAAAGGTATATCATATGGTGAGCCAATCTTATAGTACAATACCTGATCACAAAAAACGTAGTATGATGGAAGATCAAATTAAAACTTTTCACAAAAAATGGAATAATAATAATGACCGGTAAATTAATTAGTAAATATAAACCTGATAACAATAAAAAATTTCACATTGTTGTACCTACTTATAATGGTGGTACAAAACTTGAGGTTTTTATTAATTGTTTTTTATCTCAAACCTGCGATAATTACCATATAACTATAGTTTCAGATGGTCCAGAACCTGATACAGTAAAACAATTATCTAAATATTTCGATTACCCGAACTTTTCATATTATAGTTTAGAAAAGAGATATAACGATTTCGGTCATACACCACGGGAATTTGGATTACTCCAATCCAATTGTAAATATACTATTATGACAGGCTTTGATAATTATTATGTTCCGATTTTTATTGAACGTTTTAATGAAGTAGATTTAAAAACCTCAGATGCTGGTTTTATTTTTTGCGATTTTGTTTTAGATCATATAAGAGAAGGAAAACGGTATAATAAGTATTTTAATGCTGAAATTAAAAGTAGTTGTATAGATATCGGGTGTTTTGCAACATTAACAACAATTGCAAAACAGATTGGGTTTAAATTTAGGAGTTATGCAGCTGATTGGGAGTTTGTAGAAGCAGCAATACCTGAATTAAAAAAACAAAAACTAAATATTTTAAAAATACCTCAAACTCTATACATACATAATTAATGAATATAACAATATATACAATTACATATAATGAAGAAAAGATGTTACCGTTTTTTCTCGATCACTATAGTAAATTTGCTTCTAAGATAGTCATATACGATAATGAATCTACTGATAATACAGTTAAAATAGCTAAAGAACATCCATTAGTAAAAGGCATTTACAGTGTTAAAACTGGTGATTGTTTAGATGATAGTATGTATGTTCAAATTAAAAATTCATGTTGGAAAGAAGATACTAGTGATTATGTAATGCTTGTTGATACAGATGAATTAATTTACCATGATAAAGATGTTATAGAATATTTAGAAAAAACAAAATATCCGGTATATCGCCCGATTGGGTTTAATATGGTTAGTAATATGTTTCCTAAAGTTGGTAGCTTAATTACTGAACAAATTAAGACTGGTATACCAGATCATATGTATAATAAACCGGTAATATTTAATCCAAATTTAATTAAAAAAACTCAATTTGAACTTGGTATACATAACGGTACATTTTTTAATAATAACCAACAAATATTACCTATACAAAGTGAATTGAAGATGTTACACTATAAGAATTTAAGTTTTGATTATAGAATAAATAGACATAAAATGTTTTCAAAAAGAATGAGTGAATTTAATCAGAGGACAGGAGCTGGTATTCATTATACATGGGATATAGATAAACAAAAACAAGAATTTGATAATTGTTTAATACATAGTGAGGAAGTAATTTAATGCCTACAAATACAGGAATATATACCAAAGCAGATGCTTCAGTAGGTCACATACATTCAGAGAATTTATGTAATAAACTATCACAAATTCTTGATAAGAATATACCTATTGTTGATATAGGATGTGGTCGTGGTGATTATGTACAATCTCTTAACTTAAAAGGGTTTAACATTAAAGGAATTGATGGTATTAAACTTGAGTGCCATGATGATAATATACATATATTCAATTTAACTAAACCTTTTATTATTGATAATAAATGCACTATTATGAGCCTTGAAGTAGGTGAACATATACCTAAACAATATGAAAATACATTTATTGATAATCTTGTTAATAATTGTAGCGGTAAACTTATTTTATCGTGGGCTATTGAAGGTCAAGCAGGTATAGGGCATATAAATTGTAAGAATAATGATTATATTATCAATCGTTTAAAAGATCGTGGATTTATTTTTAACCCAGAAATAACCGATAATCTTAGAAACGTAGTTGAAGATAATTGCGATTACTTTAGAAACACATTAATGTTTTTTGAAAAAAGTGAATGATAAAATTACAGTTACATTGACGCATTTCAAACGTCTAGATCTTTTAAAAGAAACTTTAAGATCTTTTTTTAGTACAAATCGTTATGAAATAGACCAATTTTTAATAATTGATGATTCGGCTGAAAAATACTATAGTGATGAAATAAAAAGACTTTATAGTAATTGTGCAACGATTATTGTAAATAAAGAAAATATTGGCCAGAGACGCTCAATTGATAGGTTAATTAATGCATGTAATAATGAATATATTTTTCATTTAGAAGAAGACTGGTTATTTGATTCTCAACAAATTAATTATATTGAGGATTCGTTAATAATTTTAAAAAATAACCCAGACATACACCATGTACACATTAGACATCGCGATGATTTTACTCACCCAACTGTAGGTGATATACAATATACTAATAATATTGGTTATAAATTATTAGACAATAATTGGAGAGATTGTTGGACAGGTTTTAGTTTCAACCCAGGGTTAAGACGTAAATCTGATATAGTAAAAATGTTTCTAAATGGTTTGTCAGAATTTAAAGACGAAATGCAAGCATCCATACATACAAAAAAATTTAATTATAAAGCAGTTCTTTTAGAAAATACTGCATGTAGGCATATAGGTTGGGGTTATGGTACACAACATGGAGGTAAAGGATTTTAATGCATAACTTAATAATAGGGGAAACATGTTTATTATCATACCAACTGCGTAGATTAAACATAACAGAAGGTAAAAATGAACTTTTTGATAATATGTTAGCTACAATTGACGGGGTTTATGATTTGATAGATGATAATTTTAGTAATATATTAAATGATAAATATCTCGATTTCATAAACTACCCATATTACCCTGATCATGGAATAAGTCATTCAAAATGGGTTAATAAAAAATATTCTATTGATAAAGATAATATATTTTCCTGGCCAGTTTTTGCTTTCTTTCATTACGACGCTTTCAATCAAGACCAAAAAGATTCTATAATTCGTAAAACAACAAGATTAAAAAATAAACTTGAAGATAAAGAAAATGTAAATCTATTTTATTATTATAGAGAAGGTAAAAATTATAACTTATCAAAAATTATAAAAAAGTGTAATAGTTTTAAAAAATTTGTAACTGAAAAATACAATAAACCTTTTAATATTATTTTAGTAACTAAAGATAATGGAGATAAAAATATATTATATAAAAAAATAGACGATATATACCATTTTAATTTTACATCCCCTCACTCGTGGGTGGGGATTGATGATAATTGGGATGCTCACCATGATAATGATCTATTTGATATTTTTAAAACTGAATATGAAAAAATTATTTGTAATATTAACTAGAAATAGTAACTTCGTAGTTGATTGTACTGAATCAATATTGAAATACCACCCTAATGATGATATTATTATAATTGATAGTAATTCAGATGATTTATCTTATGTAAGCAAATTAAAAACTAAAATTAAAAAAATAAATTTAATAAAAAATAAAAATTTTATGGACGGAGCTATATGGTACACTTACGAAAATTATACGAATTATAAAAATTATGCTTTTTTACAAGATTCAACTGAATTATTGACTAATATTGATTTTGCATTTAATAATGACATAACTAGTGTACAATATTTTAATGATTGTATAGATATGGGTAGAGATCAATTTATGATAGAAAAATTAAAAAAGCATACTGGATTAGATTTACCTAATAATATATTAGGGTTATTTGGACCTATGATGGTATGTAGTAGAAATTTTCTCGATAAAGCAAAAAAATTAGGAATGTCTGAGGTATTACCTGAAAGAAAAGATTGTCAAAATTCTATGGAAAGAGTATGGGGATTTGTTGCTTCGCATCTAGGTTATGATATTAAAGAAAATTGCATTGAAGGAGCTCATGGAGGGCAACATTACAAAAATTTCAAGCATGTTTATAAAAAATATGCTGAACGTACATAAACAAATAAAATGAAAAAATTAATTATTTTTGATCTAGATGGTGTATTAGTAAATACTAAGGAATTACATTTTAACGCTTTAAATGCTGCTTTATCTACTATAGATAAAAAATATTGCATAACAATGCAAGAACATTTAACTGTATTTGATGGTCTCAAAACCAGAGAAAAATTAAACATGTTATCAAGTTTAAAAGGCTTACCGCATAATTTGCATGAACAAATATGGGTAGATAAACAAAAAACTACAAAACTTCTCACAGAAAATATACCTCAAAATAATAAACTTATTAAAGTTTTTAAACAATTGAATAAGTATGGTGTAAAAATTGCTTGTTGTTCTAATTCAATTCGTAATACAGTTTATACATTATTAGCTAGAGTCGGTATTGTTGAATATTTTGATTTAATTGTATCTAATGAAGATGTAGATAATAGTAAACCTCATCCGGAAATGTATTGGAAAACAATGTCATGCTTTGGATTAACACCTGACGAAACTGTTATATTAGAAGACAGCCCAGTAGGTCTTCTAGGTGCTAAAAGAAGCGGTGGAGATATTATTAGAATAAAAAATGTAGATGATTTAACACTTGATAAAGTACATAGTGGTTTATATAATAAAGATAATATTATGAATAATAAATGGCAAGATGAAAAATTAAACGTTCTTATACCCATGGCTGGTGCTGGTAGTAGATTTAAAAAAGCTGGTTATACTTTCCCGAAACCTCTTATCGAAGTAGAAGGTAAACCTATGATTCAGTTAGTAACTGAAAATTTAAACTTGGATAGTAAGTATACCTATATTATACAGGAGAGTCATAATGAAAAATATAACTTAAAATCTATGTTATCATTAATATCTCCTAATTGTAATGTTGTTGATATCGATGGTATAACTGAAGGAGCTGCATGTACAACACTCCTGGCTAAAGAGCATATTAATAATGATAATCCTTTGATTATAGCAAATTCAGATCAATATGTTGAATGGGATGTAAATAATTTTATGTATAAGATGCAAGAGCAAGATGTTGATGCTGGAATTTTATGTTTTAATTCAACTCACCCAAAATGGTCTTATGCAAAAGTAGATGAGTATGGGTTTGTTACTGAAGTTGCTGAAAAAAATCCAATTTCAAATATAGCGACAGTGGGGGTTTATTATTGGAAAAAAGGTTCTGATTATGTAAAGTATGCTGAAGAGATGATAGAAAAAAATATTAGACATAATAACGAATTCTATGTTGCTCCGGTCTTTAATCAAGCAATTAAAGATTGCAAAAAAATTAAAACGTATATGGTAGAAAGAATGTGGGGTATAGGTACACCAGAAGATCTTGATATATTTCTTAATAGAGATAAATGATAATAATATCCCATAGAGGTAACATTTCTGGACCAGATCCTGAAAATGAAAATAAACCTACAAATATTCTAAAAACGTTAGAAAATTTTGACTGTGAAATAGATCTATGGTATGTAAAAGGTCAATTAATGCTTGGTCATGATGAACCTCAATATGCTATTGGGGAAGATTTTTTGAAAAATGAAGGTTTATGGGTACATGCAAAAAATATAGAAGCTTTAAATTTTTTAAATGATACCAATTTAAATTATTTTTGGCATCAAGAAGATAAGGCTACTATAACAAGCTTAGGATTCATCTGGTGCTACCCTGGGGTGTATTGCAGTAATGGTATTACAGTGGAAACGGGGTATAATACTAAAACCCATAATGACTTGGCTGAGTCTAATATTGCTGGTATATGTACGGATTACCCGTTAAATTATTTTAAAGAATATCTTGATTAGATAAGGAACGTTCATATAATTGGTATATGATTATTAAAGATATTAAGGTTTATGATGGCCCGTTAATTCATAAGAGATTTGCTTACGATTATTTTCGTAATAAGACATTACCAATTGGTAATATTATTGCTTTTCGATGCCCTATGGATGTGAGTATCGATGGTATGATCGACCAGGAAGATGTACTTCAAGGTGACTATATCTATAGTGATGATGCTATTAACTTTTGCTGGGAGATTCCTAATCTAGATAAGCTAGGCGCTGTAGCGTTTCAGCGATTGCTTAATACTCAAATTGCTAATATACTTTCTTCTAAATATATTAAGAAGCCTATTGAAGTAGATGGAGATGATTTGATGGTACATGCCGAGTTTGAAGGTAGTGATGGTACATTACAAAAGGTCGGTAAGTGTAGTGTAAGTATTACATATTCAAAAGATAGTGTAGCAATCGGTCATACTGGTATCAATGTTAATGCAGGTCGTAAAGCTCCTAACTTTGCATATAGTACAGGTTTAACTGACGATCAAACTACGGAGTTTATGCAGGATATTATTGATCTTTTTTATGCGATGGTAGATGATATGTTTATTGCTACTACTAAGATCAATCTATAAATGAATCTATTTCAATATTTAAACGGTCTCTTATTTAGTAAGAAAAAGGCAGACATGAATTGTGATGATGAGTCACAATTTAATCTATTTATGGTTAATAGGTGGACGAGTATGTACTCAAAAGAGCTAAATGATTATGTAAATGAGACGACTAATAAATATTGGAATCTTTTTAGTGATAAACCATCTCAGTATAACTATATCTATTCAGTATTACCTAAACTAAAATTTAAGAGACTTAATTATATTAAGAAGACTAAAAAGGAAAAAAAGAAAGAAGAAGAAAAGTTAATATTACCTGAATTTTATAGTGAAAGAGAATACAAAAACGATCAAGTATTACTAAATATGCTTTGATGGATATTATATTTTACCTTTGCATTTTAATCCCCGGCTCAATAGCTTTTGTATATGATGTACTTTTTCTTAATAGAAAATTAAGGTAAAAATAATCTCCCTGTTGATTACTAATTTATAAGGTTTAAATAACTTTATATGGCACAAGTAAGTATTGATAGGTTAGCAACGCAAAGGAGTACAATAGATCTTGAAGGTCACAGTGATGGTGATTTTGGTCTTGGGGAAGAGTTTTTACTCTCTTTCGTATTTGATGATATTCTTTTAGTAGAATTTATTGACGAATCTTCTGATGAAGGTGCAGGTGATGCAATTAAGAGAGGTGGTATTTATATACCGACAAATTCTCTTAATAAAGCATGGAGAAAGGCTAAAGTCGTTCTAGTCGGACCTGAAGTTAAATATACTAAGAAGGGTGATATAGTAATGTTTCCTAATGATAAAGGCGCACCTGTATCTAATATGGAAATTGAAGGTTATGGTAAGATCAAAAAGGGTATGTTTTTAAACGAACAACGTTTATTTGGGATTTGCAAATCAAAAACGTAATAGATGAAAGTTACTTTATCGAGTCTTAAAAATATATTACAAACTAATGCTTGTGAAATTGCTTTCACAAAACGTAGACCAAAACCTGGTGATAGATTAGTTAGAAATATGCTATGCACTCTTGATAATAGTATTTTAAATAGCGTTAACGGTAGAATTACTTTAAATTATAAACCACCAGGTGGTGCACCAAAATATAACCCCGAATCAAAAAACTTATTATTAGTATGGGATATTATTATGCAAAGTTGGAGAATGGTAAGTATGGATAGTTGTGAAATAAATAAAACGATACCAGGCAATGATGAGTTTTGGAAATATTTTAATGAGAATATTTTAACTATGACTGGTGATGAAAAACTAAATTATATGGGAACATGAGAAGTGATATATTAGATAAAAAACTATCAAAGTTTTTACTGAGTAATGTTAAATTTCACATTGGTGAAAAAGTCTTAAAACGAGGACAATTAATTTTATTTAAAATTAAAGAATTTTATTACGTTTTTACAATAAAGAATGAAAAAGGCGAACTTAAAGAATATCAGTTACCATACCCGTTTGAAATAATTGAAGATACCGATTCGTTAGGGTTTAGTTACAATCTTGATAAATTTTACAATAAAAATGAATTTGTTGAATTTAAAATTAAAGTAATTGAAAGAAATAAGAAAAATAAGTTATATGATTCAATAGTTGTTTTATCTATTGATAGGTAATATAATTTATGTATGGTAAGCGCATATATAAATAATTTCCCTGAAGGTTATAGTCCAAGTAAGCAGCAAGTTAAGTTAATTAGGGATATAGAAGATGCTTATAATAGCGGTGTTAAGTTTGTAATTTGCAGTGCACCGACCGGTAGCGGTAAAAGCTTTATATCTAAAACGTTAGCTAATGTTTCAAATGAACCAAGTAGTTATTTTAAAGAATTAGTACAGACGTATAAAGCGTTTAAAATGGATGGTACTGGTGGTTATGAATATGAAGATGAATGTAAAGAAGAGAAATCATCAGGAGCATTTGCATTAACTATAACAAAATCATTACAAGATCAATACCTACAATTATTTAAAGATAGTGTTGTTGCAAAAGGTAAATCAAACTACGTAAGTACTATTGATACTAATATTGATGTAGAAGTAGAAAATGCTATTATACCAAAAAAGATTTTAGAAGAGCATAGAATTAATAATAAATGCCCATATCATAACGCTCGTAATAAAGCTCTAATTGAAAAATTTGGAGTACTGAACTATAAAATGTTTTTATCTTTACCAGCTCATGTTAAACGTAAGAATTTTGTTATTTGTGATGAAGCATCTGAATTAGAAGATGAAATAATTAAACAGTTTTCTGCTTTAATTGATCCAGATAGGTTAAAAAAATATGGAGTAAATAGTGGTAATCTATATTCAACTAAAAATGAAGCAGTACTTAAATGGCTATATAATACTATTGTTGAAATTAGTGAGCATGTAACTAAGTTAACAAACGTTAATAATAAAAATAATATTGAAATTAGTCATAGTGATTCAATTAAATTATCATATTGTAAAAACTTACACCGTACATTATCTCTTATTATTGAAACGTGGGGTGATTGTGAGTATATTACGCAAAGAAATGAAGGTATTGTAAGTATAACTCCATTGAAAGTCGATAAGTTAACCAAATATATTTTTAACTATGGTGATAAAGTTTTACTAATGTCAGCAACTATTATCGATCATAAACACTTTGCAAAGACTTTAGGTATTACTGATTACAAATATATTGAAGTTGATAGTACATTTGAAGCAGAAAAAGCTCCAATTTATATTAATACTAAACATAAAATTAATCATTATAATCTAAAGAAAATATTACCTAGTATTATCAAACAAATTGATAATATTTGTAAAGAACATAAAAATGAAAAAGGTATTATACATACCCATACTGGCTTTATTACATCATGCTTAAAAGATGGTTTTAGAGGTAATAAAAGATTCTTATATAGAGATCAAGAAAGTCGAAATGAAGATATATTACATGAACATTCTTTAAGTTCTGAACCAACTGTACTAGTTAGTCCATCTTTAGGCTTGGGTATTGACTTAAAGGATGATCTTGCAAGATTTCAAATAATTATTAAAGCACCGTATTTACCTTTAGGTGATGAACGGATTAAAAAAATGTTTGAATTAGATAAACAATGGTATTCAAATAAAATGTTAAGTAATGTTGTACAGCAATGTGGTCGTGGAATTAGAAGTCAGGAAGATCATTGTAAAACATATATTTTAGATGCGAGTATATTTCAAGCTATATTAAGAAATAAAGAATCATTACCAAAGTACTTTCTCGATAGATTTGTATAAATATTATTAATGCAAACTTTTAAAGATTATTACCTTGAAGAAGGTAAACTTCGCAATACGGTAGCAATGGGAGCTTTAGCTGCTAGTTCAGTATTTGGTAATTTTGTTGACGATTGGTCAGATTATTACCAAACGTTCGGTAGTAGTAGTAAACCAGCACTACAAGCAAAAGCTAAAGAAAACGAAGCAAGAGCAACAGCAGTTCTTAACGCAGGTTACACAGTACCAGCAGATGGTAAAGAAGCAATCGCAATAGCCGCGGCGATCTTTGATGGTGATGATGGTCATAGTGCTGCTGAATTAAAAGATTATTTAGAAAAAACAGGAGCAGTTGAGTCTGGTTATCGTACTAAAGTACAAGGTAATGATGGACCAGCTAGAAGTTATTGGCAAGTAGAACCTAAAACTGCTATGAGTTTAGTTAAAAACTCACACCAATACTTTGGTTCTAAATTTCATAAAGCATTCGGTGAAGATGCTCTTAAGAGGTTGCAAGATTACGATGAAAAAGCTTGGTCAGATATCTTAGAGACAAACGACGCGCTAGGAGCTACGATGGCAGCTGCTAAATGGGTATCTACTTCTTGGTAGATCTTTTTTTCTTTAAACGTCTCTTACTGTCTTTACCAGGTAATTGAAATAGTAAAGTACTTACTTTACCGCCACGGTCACCTTTAAAACCACTAATAGCTTTAGTGCTATGAGGTTCATTTAGCTGTGGGTTAACTGTACCATACTTACCACGTGGTCTAACTTTTACAGATCTCTTTGTATCGGTTGGAGCTCTAAAATCTTCTAGTATACTTTCGACCATCGAGTTGAATTTCATGTAAATATTTATTATAATAGTGTATATGCGCAAGTCATTAAAAATAAAATGTATTATAACGGGTAAAGAAAGTTTCTTTTCTGGTGAATATTTAGCAAAAAAAATTAAAGAATATGAAAGCATTGAATTAATGGAAAAATATTATGTTAGTAGAGAAGTTAAAACTTTACTTACTAAAGGTTATAAAATTAATGAAATTATTAATATTCTAAACGTTAATATCGATAATGCAACACTTAACCAGGATGTAATAGCTTTTATTGAATCAAAATATACAAAAACTAAATTAAAAATACCAATTGTCAGTGAAAATTTATCCGGATTTACTTATAATAAATCGGATCCTGACGTTGAAGTCTTTATAAATAATCATATAATTAACGTATGAACTTAACAGCAAGAATTGAACGAGATAAGCTATTGATTTATAATGCACTTAACGGGGCAATTAAAACAACAGTTTCATTACCATTGAATTGTACATATTCTGGACCAGTAATTTCTGGTCATAATGTAACAGTAAGCATCCACAATAACAGTGGTAGTAATCGATCTAGAACATATGACATCAAGAATGGTAGATTAATTTCAGACATTCAAATGTAATATGATTGACATTACACTAACAGATCAACCAGTAAATACTAGTAAGTTTAGCGCATTTGATGAAAAATTGCCTTGTTTATTTTTAGGATTTGCTATAAAAAATGAATACGATAATCAGCGTTTAGATATTTGTAAAAAATACAATCCTAAAAGAAGCTTATTTGTCTTTGAGAAAAATAAAAATGAAATAAAAGAGCTCAGTGTGTTGCCTTTGTTTGGATTATTTTTAGAACTTAGTCAACAAGGTAAGAATCTATCAAAAACTTTATTATCTGAGGAGTTAGCAGGTAATATGAATATTGATAGATATGAAAAGATTCTAGCTGAGTATAACCTATCATGTAATGATAGTTATTCGTACCTAAATAAGAGAATATATCCAATAGATTTTACCCACTTTAAGGAACTAACTGATAATAGTTTAAGAGATGATAATAAAATATTACAGCATCTTTTAAACCTAAATGAACATAAATTTGATTTTCAAAAATTCGGTAGCTTTAAGCTATTAATTTTAGTATAACCTTGTAAATAATGAATATGAATATTGTAAAGAGAAACGGTGATTCCGTCCCGTATGACGTCGAAAAGATTCATAAAGTCGTAAACTGGGCAGTTGAAGATATAAAAGGAGTGACCGCTTCTGATATTGAAATTAACTCTAAACTTCAAATGATTGAAGGTATAACGACTGATGAAATTCATAACGTATTAATTGAGTCTGCTGTTAATTTAATTACTTTAAATGCACCTAACTATCAGTACGTTGCTTCCCGCTTATTATCCTACCAGCTACGTAAAGATGTATGGGGAGGTAAGAATCCTCCTAAGCTATTAGATTTTATTAATAAGAATGTCCATGAAAATGACGTATACGATGAAGACATCTTAATGCTATATACAGACAAAGAGATTAATAAGCTAGATGAATATATTGATCATGATCGTGACAACCTCTTTACATATGCAGGTATACGTCAATTATGTGATAAATATCTGATTCAAGATAGATCTAATACTAAAATTTTCGAGACTCCTCAATTTGCTTATATGATCATCGCGATGGTATGTTTCGGTCAATATACTGGATCAGCTCGCGTACAGTATGTAAAGAAAGCATATGATTATTTCTCTAAGTTTAAGATTAATCTACCAACACCATTAATGGCAGGTGTACGTAGTAAGATTAGACAATACGCATCTTGCTGCTTAATCGATATCGATGATACATTACCATCTATCTTCTCATCATCTACTGCAGCAGGTTATGCAACTGGTTCTCGATATGGTATTGGGTTGAATATTGGTCGTATTCGCCCTATTAACTCACCAATTCGTAACGGTGAAGTTATGCATACAGGAGTTATTCCATTCTTAAAGTTAATGGAATCTACAGTTAAGTCATGTCATCAGAATGGTATTAGAGGTGGTTCTGCTACTGTTAACTTTCCTTTCTGGCATTATGAGGTAGAAGATATGCTTGTACTTAAGAATAATTCCGGTACAGATGATAACCGTGTGCGTAAGTTAGATTATTGTATTCAATTCAGCGAGCTCTTTTATAAGAGATTCTTAAAGAATGAAAATATTACATTGTTTTCACCTTATGAAGCTAAAGATCTTTATGATGCATTTGGTCATGAGAATTTTGACGAGCTTTATGAGCAGTATGAGCGTAAGACGAGTCTTAAATTTAAGAAGACTATTAAAGCTAGAGAAATGATGTCTCTTTTTGTTAAAGAGCGCGTCGAAACTGGTCGTATATACTTCATGAATATCGATCATTGTAATCAACGTTCTGCATGGAATGATGATATTAAGATGACTAATCTTTGTGTTGAAGTCTTACATCCTACCACTCCATTACAACATACTGATGATAAGGATGCTGAAATCGGTATTTGTATTTTATCTGCAATTAATGTTTTAGAGATTCAATCTGATGCAGAGATGGAAAAGGTATGTGATATTATCGTACGTATCTTAGATCAATTAATTGATTATCAAGATTACTTCTTACCTGCTGCTGAAAACTTTACTAAGAATAGAAGATCTTTAGGTATTGGTATTACAAACTTTGCAGCATATCTTGCAAAAGCTGGCGTTAAGTATACTGATGATGAAGCTCCTAATGTAGCTGACGAGTTAATGGAAAAGGTACAATATTATCTTCTTAGTTCTTCATGCAATATTGCTAGTGAAAAAGGTAAATGCCCGAAATATCATAAGACTAAATACAGTCAAGGTTGGTTACCAATTGATACATATAAGAAGGAAATCGACGAATTTGTTACTCGTAAGAATTCAATGGACTGGGAAGGCTTAAGAGAGAGAATTAAAGAGCATGGCTTACGTCATAGTACTGTATCAGCTATCATGCCGTGCGAGAGCTCGTCGGTAATACAGTGCTCAACAAATGGCATAGAACCTATTAGATCTTATATTACCTATAAGAAATCTAAAGCTCGTACATTACCAGTTATCGTACCTAATTATAGTTCTTTAAAAAATAAATATACTCTAGCGTATGAAATGGAAGATAATGTCGGTCTTATTAAGATTGTTGGAGCATTACAGAAATGGGTAGATATGAGTATTAGTGCTAATATGTACTATAATTACGAACATTATGAAAACGGAGCTCTACCTGATTCAAAGGTTATTAAAGAGATTCTTCTTGCTTATAAATTAGGCTGGAGAACGGGCTATTATAATAATACAGATGATGGTGATAAGCAAAGTTCTGGTGGAGAGGAACAATCGGATAATGGTTGTGAATCTGGAGCATGCGCATTATAAATAAAGATATATAAATATGGAAACTGTACTAAATTTAAAGAATATTGACACAACAAAACAACCGATGTTTCTTGGAGAGGATCTAGCTCTTCAACGTTACGATAGGTTTAAATATCCGAAGTTCTTCGACCTATGGAGAAAGCAAGAAGAGTTTCACTGGCTACCAGAAGAAGTCTCTCTTACAAAGGATCGTAGTGATTATGAAAACCTAACAGATACTGAAAAGTTTATTTTTAATAGTAATCTTAGATGGCAAACTATGACTGATAGTATGTTATCTAGAAGTATTCATAATATTAAAAATTATGTTTCTAATCCTGAGTTAGAAATCTGTATGACTACTTGGGCTAGATTTGAAACTATTCATAGCTATTCGTATACGTATACTTTGCAAAATATTACTAAAGATGCCACGGGATTTTTTGATTCTATTCTAGAGGATAAGGAAATTGTTAAACGTGCCGCTGAAGCTAGTTCTGCATATAATCAATTACTTGGTGATGATTCAAGTGATATTAAGCAGAAGATCTTTAATGCTATCCTTTCTACTCAAATTACTGAAGGTTTATCATTCTATACATCATTTGCATGCTCGTTCTTCTTCGGTTATAGAGGTAAGATGGAAGGTAATGCTAAGATTATCGGATTGATTGCTCGTGATGAAAATTTACATGCTGCAATTACTCAAAATATTATGAAGTATTGGAAGGAAGACAAGAGTGAAGGCTTCCAACAAATAATGAAAGATAATAAGCAGAAGATTTATGATATGTATGGCTTAGCTGCAGAGAACGAAAAGAAGTGGGGTGAATATTTATTCTCTCAAGGTTCACTATTAGGATTGAATGCTGAAATGCTTAGCGGTTATATTGAATGGTTAACTAATACAAGACTACGTTCTCTTGGTTACGATAAGATCTTTGATCAGCCTACTAACCCAATTGGTGGTTGGTTAAATAGCTTTTCAGATAGCTCTAAGGTTCAAGTAGCTCCGCAAGAGACTGAAATTAGCTCCTATAAAATCGGAGCTCGAGATACAGAGATTGGAGAAGAAGAGTTTAATGACTTTGATCTTTAATGCTTACCTTCTGATTTAATATAAATAACTTCTAGCGTTTATCTATAGTAGCGTAACCACCGGGTATTCAGTGGTTACGCTTTTTTTTCTTGATTTTTTAATAATGTATACTATAATATATGTATGAGTAAACAGATTTTATTTGATGAAGCAGGTCGTAAGAAGATTTTAACGGGCGTTGAAACGCTAGCTAAAGCTGTTAAGGTTACATTAGGACCAAAAGGTAGGAATGTATTAATTGGTAAATCATTCGGCTTACCAGCTGTTACTAAAGATGGAGTTACAGTAGCTAAAGAAATCT
>Ga0206130_10001097_pt1 | contig 41179 bp, 30 predicted proteins | sample Helgoland_Spring_9_FD_148637 | JGI IMG/M metagenome (GOLD analysis project Ga0206130, IMG submission 148637) | Pelagic subsurface seawater microbial communities from Kabeltonne, Helgoland, North Sea - Helgoland_Spring_Bloom_20160512_1 | ecosystem: Environmental > Aquatic > Marine > Epipelagic ...
CAGTTCTGTGAGGCCGCTGATCTCCCTAGTAATCCCATCGCCGATGACGATATCGTTCTGATCGCGGAAAAAAACGCGGATTGCGCAGGGTTTGCTATGCAGGCTGAGTTTTAGAACGGGAATGAGTGCGGTGCCGCGGCGGACTACGTCGCTGTTTTTGCCGGAGGTGATGGGTGCCCGCCAATAGGTGCTGGCCGCTCGGATCTCAACGAGCTTGCCGTTGACCGGGTAGTCGATTTTCTCCGAGATCGGGGAGCGGGTGGGGACGCGGTTGGAGAAGTGGATGATGGCAAAGGTCGCAGCGAGGGCGAGGACTGCGAAGAGGGCGGAGATGGCGATCTTTTCGATCTTCGTCAGAAAACTCGGGATGGGCGCTTTTTCCGCAGGGCTTGCGTCCGAGTCGGGGGCGGTCGTGTCGTTGTCTTTGCGGTCTGTGGAAGGCTCGGCTTTCGTTTCGGGTTCGGCGTTCGTTTCGGTGTCGAGTGTTGGGCTGTTCTTTTTCGCTGCCGATTTTTGAGTGGGGGTCTGCGAACCCTTGTATTTCTTGGTTGGCTTCGGCTCTGCGGCAGCCGTTTCCATCGGTGCCACAGCGGGGACGTCGATCTTGCGTTCGGTCGGTTTTTTCGATTTGAGATTGGATTCGCTGGTGCGGCGGGAGGGCAGGGCTCCGGCATCCCCGGTTCCTGACTCCGCATGGGGAGCGATATCAGAATCATCGGAATCCAAGTCCCATAGATCTGTTTCGGTGATTTCCGAGGAAGGTTTCGCAAGCTTCGGAATACTTTTCTCCGGGGTTTTGTCAGGTTGCTTCGGATCTTTGCTCATGGCAGGGGTGAACGGGTGTTTTAGAACCACACGGCGGGTTTGGCGAGAGAAGAAAATTGGCGGTTTCGGCAGGGCTCCGACACTCGGGATGGCAAAGATTATTAAACCACAATCGAAGCGCAGCGGAACCGGAACGAAGTGGAGATAGCCGGAGGCAAATGGACGGACTGGAAAATTTAATCTCTCCGTCAAATTTCACAAATGAAGACTCACGAAAGTGACTGAAAACTGGTCATTACTAGAGAAAACCTCATTCGAATCGAAACGTTCCGACTCTACTCTCTCATATCTGTGTTTTTATGCCCTTGGGGTGCATCCGTGAGATTTGAGGAAAGGATAGTTCTGAGTGAGTTCCTCTATGTCCGCTTCACTCCCATTGTGGTCAAAAGCTCTTCAAAATTGCGGTTTCCCCCTTGTGTAGGAGCCCTGGCGGTTTCGGGGTTGTCAGGGGAATTGGAAAGACGGCAGGCCGTGAAACGATTCGGTCTTGTTTGCGGCTACCGGGACGGACAGCATGGTTGCGCCCGCTGGGCGTAACTAATATGGGAAGATTGTTTGGAACGGATGGGATACGGGGGCGCGCCGGGCAGCACCCGGTGACGCGTGCGATGGCGGAGCGGCTAGGGCAGGCGGTTGTGGAGATTTCCCATGGGAATGGGGTTTTAAATACAGTGCTGATCGGTAGGGATAGCCGGGAATCCGGAGAAGAGCTTGAGCAGGGATTGGTGGACGGGTTGGTGGCTTCCGGGGCTCATGCCGTCAGGCTCGGGGTGGTGCCGACCCCGGCAGTTGCCTATTTGGTAAAGGAACTCGGAGCGAGCGCGGCGGTGATGCTGACCGCCTCTCACAATCCCTTTGAGGACAACGGGATGAAGGTTTTCGGTGGAGATGGATTCAAGCTGCCTGCCGCGGTGGAGGCAAACCTGGAGGAGTTGCTGATTTCGGGGGAATATCGGAAGAAACCTTCGGGAGGCGGGAAGGTGGAGGATTGCCCGAGGGCGGTTGACCGCTATGTGGAAAGCCTGAAGGCAGCCATCGGAGGAATGGATCTGGGTGGAATGAAGGTTGTGCTCGACGCAGGAAACGGCTCGGGCTTTGAGGTCGGACCGAGGGTTTTCCGTGAGCTTGGCGCGGAGGTGATCGAAATCGGGGTGGAGCCCAATGGCAGGAACATTAACGACGGCTGCGGTTCGCTCTATGGTGAGGTGGCGGGGCGGGCGGTACTTGCCCACGGTGCTGATCTCGGGATTTCGCTCGATGGCGATGCGGATCGGCTGACCCTGACCGGGGTGGACGGTCAAGTGGTCAGCGGGGATCGTGTATTGGCGGTTTGTGCGCTGGCTTTGAAGCGGGAGGGGAAGCTGCGCGGCGATGCGATGGTGGCGACGGTGATGAGCAATCTGGGGCTCGACGAGGCGATGCGTGCGAACGGGATTTCGGTGATTCGGGTGGGTGTGGGCGACAAGCAAGTGCTTGAGCGTATGCATACGGAGGGGCTTTGCTTCGGTGGGGAAAACTCCGGGCACCTGATTTTTTCCGACCACTCGACGACTGGGGACGGGATCATGAGCGCATTGCAGATCTGCCGGATGATGAAGGGCAGCGGCAGGACGCTTGCGGAGTTGGCGGGTGTGATGCGGGAGTATCCGAGTACGCTGCTGAACCTGCCGGTGCGGGAAAAGCCGCCTTTGGAAGAGTTGCCGGGGCTTCAGGCGATGATTGCGGAAGCGGAGAGTGCTTTTGGCAACGGGGGACGGCAGTTGATCCGGTATTCGGGGACGGAGAACAAGATCCGGGTGCTGGTGGAGCACAAGGACGCGGCGGAGGTCGATTCATGGATCAGAAAATTCAGCGAAGTAATTAAGAAGGAGATAGGATGAGTGAAAAAGATCAGGACGGATGGCCGCTGACTCTGACGCGGAGCATGGCGGAATTCCCGGTTGCGAACGTGCCGCTCAAGGAATGGGACGCGCCGCTGGGATCGGAGCTTGCGAAGAGGATCGCGGGCTGCCGCTTTCCGTGGGATCTGCTAGCGATCAACGAACTCATCGTCGGCTCACTGGCTGAGAATGAGATCGCGGGGGATGTTCATGCCTCGGCGGTCATCGAAGGGGTGGTTCGGCTTGGAAAGGGATCGCGGATTTTGCCTGGGGTTTTCATCGAGGGAAACGTCGTGATCGGAGAGAATTGCAAGATAGGGCCAAACTGCTATGTGCGCGGCAACACGAGCATCGGGAACGGTTGCCATATCGGTCAGTCGGTGGAGATCAAGAACTGCATCATTCTCGCCGGAACGAATGTCGGACACCTTTCCTACGTCGGTGATTCGATACTCGGGGAGAGTGTGAACTTTGGCGCGGGGACGATCGTTTCAAACTTTCGTCATGACGGAGGCAACCACCGTTCGCTGGTGGATGGCGGGCTTGTCGACACGGGGCGAAGGAAATTTGGCACCATCGTCGGTGACGGAGTGCACACCGGGATAGGGACTTTGGTCTATCCTGGTAGGAAGATCTGGCCCAACATGAGCACCCGCCCCGGTGAGGTGGTGGAGCGGGACATTCGTCCTTGAGAATAATTTAGGAAAAAATATATGTGTGGAATTGTAGGATATATCGGAAAGGTAAATGCGGCTTCAGTGCTGATTGGCGGGCTGAAACGGCTGGAATACCGGGGCTATGACTCGGCTGGGATAGCTCTGCTAGACGGGGATCGGGTGACCGTTTCGAAGGCGTCCGGCAAGGTTGCAAACCTCAGCGAGAGGGCGCATAGCAACTGGAGCCCAGAGCTTTTCCAAAAGGCCACCATCGGCATTGCCCACACCCGCTGGGCCACTCATGGCCCGCCGACCGAGGTGAACGCGCACCCGCATCTCGACGGCTCGGGCGGCATCGCCCTGGTTCACAACGGGATCATCGAGAACTACCGATCTCTTCGCGCAAGGCTGGAGGCCAAAGGGGATGTGTTTCTTTCCGAAACGGATACGGAAGTCCTCGCCCATCTGATCGGTGACTGCGACAAGGGCGACCTTTTTCAGGCGGTGTGCGATGCCTTGCACCAAGTGGTGGGGACGTTTGGAATCGCAGTGATCTCGTCACGCGAACCGGATCGAATCATCACCGCAAGGAGGGGGAGCCCCATCGTGATCGGTGTTGGAGATGGCGAGACGATCATTGCCTCGGACGCCTCGGCGATCGTAGCCCACACCCAGCGGGTGATCTATCTCGACGACAACGACATTGCGATCGTCACGGCGGACGCGGTGGACATCCGTGACCTGGACAATGTTCCTGTCACTCGTGAGATCGCGGAACTGGAGCAAGATGCTGCGGCGACAGAGAAAGGTGGGTTTGATCATTTCATGCTCAAGGAGATCCATGAGCAGCCCGATTCGCTGGCAAATGCGATACGGGGGAGACTGGATCTCCAATTGGGTTCTTCCGTGCTTGCCGGCATGGGTAGCTCGCAGCGAGAGTTGGCAGAGCTTTCCCGTGTGGTAATGGTCGGTTGCGGGACATCGCTGCATGCGGCGATGGTCGGTCAATATGCTTTTGAGGATCTCGCCGACATCCATGCCGGGGTGCAGCAGGCGGCGGAGTTCCGCTACCGCAACCCCATCCTCGGTAGCCGCGATTTCGTCATCGCAATTTCCCAATCCGGCGAAACGGCGGATACGCTGGCGGCGGTGAAGGAAGCCAAGCAGAAGGGAGCCTTCGTGATGAGCCTTGTGAATGTGGTAGGCTCCACCATCGCGCGGGAAACGGGGAGGGGAGTGTATCTCCATGCCGGGCCGGAAATTTCCGTGGCATCGACGAAAGCCTTCACCTGCCAAGTGAGCGTGCTTCTGATGATGGCGCTCAGGCTGGGCCGGGGCAGGCGTTACTCACGCGATGAGGGACTGAAACTCGCCCGGGAAATCCAATCCATCCCGAGCCTCGTCCAACAGGTGATCGACAAGGGCGAAATGATCGCGGAGATCGCCGCGAAGTATCTGGATAACGAGCATGCGTTCTTTATTGGGCGCGGCCCAATGTATCCGGTAGCGCTGGAGGGTGCCCTGAAACTCAAGGAGATTTCCTATATCCATGCGGAGGGCTACCATGCCGCCGAGTTGAAGCACGGGCCGATCGCGCTGCTGCAGGAGGGGACGCCGGTGATCGCCGTCGCCTGCGAGGGGCCGGCCAAGGACAAGACCCTGGGTAACGTCGAGGAATGCCGTGCCCGTGGCGCCCGTATCCTCGGGATTGTTACCGAGGGTGACCATGAGGCGGAGGATGTGATGGACGATTTCATTTCTGTGCCCCGGGCTCACCCACTGGTGGCAACGATCCCAGCTGTGGTTGCGCTGCAAATTTTCTCCTACCACGTTGCCCGGCTGCGGGGCTGCGAAATCGACCAGCCGAGGAATTTGGCAAAGAGCGTCACCGTGGAGTGAATGCTTGCGCCTGTTCCCGGGAAATCATCGCTCGTTTTCGCAATTGCCCCCAGCGATAACCTCCGGAAACACCGGTTTCCCGTATCACTCGGTGGCACGGGATTAGGTAGGAAATTCGGTTTCTGCCAACTGCGTTGCCGACGGCGCGAGAGGATTTTTCGCGGCCGATGCCCTTCGCCAGGCGACCGTAGGTGGAGAGTGAGGCATCGGGGATACCCAGCAGGGCTTTCCAGACGAGCAGCTGGAAGGGGGTTCCTTTTACGTGGAGATGGAGCGGGGACTGCGGAGGCGATGCTTCGGTTCTGAAAATTTCGCCTACCAGCCTGCGGACGAGAATGTCATCGCGGACAAGATCCGCACACGGCCAGTCGGCTTGCAACGCATCGATGGAGTCGGCTTCATCCACGTCGAAAAAGGAAAGATGGGTGATCCCACGGGCACTGTTGGCGATGAAAATATTTCCGAACGGGCTTTCGGAAAGCCCCCAGCGGATCTCAATTCCTTTGCCGTTGGCTTTGATTTCACCGGGGGTCGCCGCGTGGATTGAGACACAGAGATCGTGCAGTCGGGATGGCCCGGATAAGCCGGAATCCAATGATGCGCCGAGCACGCTTTCGCCGCGTTTGAGGAGCAAGCTAGCGTGATCCATCGTAAGGGCGCGGACGAAATCCTTGGGAGTGACGCCCGCCCATTTTACGAACATGCGGTGGAAGTGCGCCTCGCTGAGCCCGGCAACAGCCGCGAGTTCACTGAGAGTTGGCTGTTGTGCAAAATCCGCGTCGATATGGCGGATGACCTTGGCAATCCTTTCGTAATCACTCACGGCGTCAGTATGGCCGGGATGGCGGCGGATTGCCCACCCGATTCCTGCTTTTTCAGATGTAGCGCGTCAGGGACTCGACCGTGGCCTTATCCAATTTCCCGGAGAGGGCGATGGTGAGGCTGACCATCGCGAGGTAGTCGTCGATATCGATGATCGCGTTGTGGGAATGGATGTAGCGTGCGGGGGTGCCGAGTACGACACAGGGAATACCCTGGTTCGCCTGGTGGAGCGATCCGGCGTCGGTTCCGCCACTGCGACGCACCGTGACCTGATAGGGGATGTTGGCCTTTTGCGCCGTTTCGATGGCGAGTTCCGCGAGGCGCGGGTTTCCGATCGCGCTTGGATCGTAGAGCCGGATCTGGACGCCGCCGCCAAGTTTTCCCTGGCTGTCGTGGATGTTGAAACCTGGCGTGTCATCGGCAGGCGGGCCTTCGAGGACGATCGCGACATCCGGTTTGACGAAGCTCGCTAGGGTCTTCGCGCCGCGCAGGCCGACTTCTTCCTGCACGCTTCCTGCGAAGACGAGTTCGTTCGGATGGTCGGTGTCGCTGAGTTCCAGGGCGGACTGGATCACCGCCGCCATGCCGACGCGGTTGTCAAAAGCCTTGGCCATGTAGAGATCCGCCTTGTGGAGGGCTGTGAACTGAGAGAGCGGCGCGATCGGATCGCCGAGAGAGATCCCGAAATCGTCGCTGATCTCGCGTCTCGATGCTGCACCGACATCGATGAACATGGCCTCGACAGCGACGGGGTTGTTGCGCTGGCCGGGTGGCAGGAAATGGGGCGGCTTGCTGCCGATGACACCGGTGATTTTCTCGCCGCTGCGGGTGCGGATCTGAACCCGCTGACCCAGCATTACCTGCGTCCACCAACCGCCTATCGTCACGAACTGGATGAATCCGTCGAGGGTGATGTTCTGCACCATGAACCCGACCTCGTCCATGTGGCCTGCGACCATTACCCGCGGCCCTTCGTTATGGTGGGCGCAGATCACCGAGCCGTTCTTATCCGTGGCCAGGGGCCCGACATCGGAGAGTTCGTCGATGAAGATCGCCCGTACCTCGTCTTCGTGACCGGAAATGGAATGGGCTTCGGTGAGTTCCTGGAGAAGGGAGAGTGCTTTGGCTCGCATGTGTTTGAAGCATGACAAGATCGTGAGATTGATAAATGCCAAACTTGTCTTCTGTAAGGACTTTCCTTCCAGCGAGCGTAGCAGCATCTCACACGTATGAAAAATTTCCCAAGCGTAGGCGACGAGAGACTCTCATGGATTTCGGAAACGCGATCGAGGACTCGGAGGGCGAGGACGGTAAGTTGACCCTCTCTGCGTCACTCGCGGTGGGAAAGAAATCGATGTCGTGATCCAGCTGGAAGCTATCGGCAGTCATCTTCCTGCTCATCGGGACCTCTGTAAATTGAAGTGCCGTTCGGTCGCTTTATTCGGAGTTGTTTGCCGATGGCAAGGAATGCAATTCGCCGGCAAATGTTGATCCGCGAGGACTGACCTGAATGGCTTGCTATTGCTCTATTGGATAAACATCATTGCAGAAAGATGATAAGTGCCCTGTTCGAACTGCGGATCACGCCGCAGGGTGTTTTGACTCCCGTGCCCTCAGGGGATGCGGACGACCGGGGCTTGGCGGGGCGCTTTTCCGAAGATGAGTCAGCCGGTCTTGTCGCTTTAGCGGCTCGCGGAGAAAGGTCTGGGAATCCGAATGCGGCATTTGTGGTATAGTTCTAACCGATCCATCGAATTCGTGAAGGCAAAAAACCTCATGGCCGTTTTTGGGTAATGGAGAGACGTTGGTGGAGCCGAGCTGGCGGAACCAATGTCCCGATCATCGGGGTCTCATCGGAGTCAGTTCATCGCAAGGTAACATTTTCCGCAAGTTTTCTCCAGATTCCTTGGGTTTTTCAGAAGTCATAAGGGCCGCAGGGACGGTGATTTGCAGGGGGGGGATTCGTTTGGGGTGGGCGGCAGGATTCCTCACTAACTGCCTGGCGCAGGATGCGCGAGCTACTTGGTTTCGCCCCGAGACGGGGCTTGCACGGCCTGCTGCGAGACGCGGCAGCTACTTTAATCCGCCTGACCGCCTGTTCCCAGAAGGCTTGGTTGGGCGGGGGAGTTTTGGCGAATTTCCACGCTCTGAGCGTGTTTTGGTTCCATTGCCATTGTACTTTTCGGGATTGTTCCACGCGGATGGGTGGGATTTTTTGAGGTATGACGTAACCACCATGTCTTGTGTCTCCCTTGTGTCGGAGCTCTAGTGCCATCGATAAGCGCACCACGAGGTGGATTCTAAGTAGCCATATCCCTCGATCTCCGCTGCGCTCCGGCTGGCGGTGAGAGACGCGCCGCTGCGTGGATCGTGTTGCGTTCCGTCCGATTTGGCGGCAGGTTCGAGGTATGAGATTTCTGGCTGTTCTTGTAAGCTTCGTCTGTGTCTGCACGGCACGGTCGTTCGAACTCCCTGCGGGTTCGAGCCAATGCTTGGTCGGAGTGGCTGACGGCTGGAACAGCTCGCATGTGACATTGTCATACTACGAGAAACGCGGTGGAAATTGGCAGCGGGTCGGTGGTGAGTGGAAAGGCAGGCTGGGGAGCAAGGGGCTGGTCTGGGGCAGGGGACTTCACCCGAACCCAGGTGGCGGGAAGTCGAAAAAGGAGGGAGACGGGCGCTCGCCGGCCGGGGTTTTTGATCTCGGAGGTGTCTGGGGCGCGAACAAGGGTGTGAAGAAGCACCCGAAAACCTTCTACCATCGGGTTACGTCCCGCGATCTCTGGGTCGAGGACTCGGAATCAAAATATTACAACCAGTTCCTGACGCTGGATCACGAACCCAAGACCAAATGGGAAAAGAAAGCGCAGATGAAGCAGGATGACTATCCGCAGTCGCTGAAAATGTTCATCGCCCACAATGCTTTTCCGAACATTGTCGCCGGCGGTGGCTCCTCGATCTTTTTCCATATTTGGCGGAGAGGTGGGGCTGCGGCGACCGCCGGATGCACGACGATGGTCGAGGAGAAATTGCGTTGGTTGATTGCAACAGTTGACCCGGGCCGCCGCCCGCTTTACGTCCTATTGCCACGGGAAGAGTATAAAAAGCTCAAGCCCGAATGGAAACTGCCATGACTACCCCCGCCCAGCCTCCCGCCAACGCCACCACCTTACCTGACTCGAAGGGACACTTCGGACAATTCGGAGGGATGTTCGTCCCCGAAACGCTGATGACGCCTTTGCAGGATCTTGCGAAGGCCTACGAGGACGCCAAGGCCGATCCCGCTTTCCAGGCGGAGCTCGATGACCTGCTGAAAAATTATGTCGGCCGGCCTACGCCGCTGTATTTTGCCGATCGCTGGACGGAGAAGCTCGGCGGTGCGAAGATTTACCTCAAGCGCGAGGATCTGCTGCATACCGGCGCGCATAAGATCAACAACGCGCTTGGCCAGATCCTTTTGGCAAAGCGGCTTGGAAAGACCCGCATCATTGCGGAAACGGGAGCCGGTCAGCACGGCGTCGCCACCGCCACGGTTTGCGCCCGCTTCGGGATGGAGTGTGTGGTTTACATGGGCAAGGTCGACATGGAGCGGCAGGCACTGAATGTTGCCCGTATGCGCCTGATGGGTGCGGAGGTTCGTGCGGTTACTGCCGGGCAGGCGACCCTTAAAGAGGCTGTTAACGAGGCGATGCGCGACTGGGTCGCCAGCGTAGAGAGCACCCACTACATCATCGGATCCGCTCTTGGCTCGCATCCTTTCCCGATGATCGTCCGTGATTTTCACCGAGTGATCGGGCTGGAGGCACGCGAGCAAATTCTCGAACGCGAAGGTCGCCTGCCGGATCTTCTTATCGCCTGTGTCGGCGGTGGATCGAACGCGATCGGTTTGTTTCACCCATTTTTAGGTGACGAAAATGTCCGCATGGTCGGGGTCGAAGCCGGAGGCGACGGGATCATTCCCGAGCGTCACGCCGCCCGCTTCCAGGGCGGAAAACTCGGCGTCCTGCAGGGCACGAAGACCTGGTTGCTTGCCAACGACGACGGCCAGATCGAGTTGACCCATTCCGTTTCCGCCGGACTCGACTACGCAGCGATCGGCCCGGAGCATGCATTTCTGCAGGAGGCGGGACGGGTGGAATACACCTACGCGACGGATGATGAGGCACTGGCGGCGTTCAAGGAACTTGCGCACACCGAGGGGATCATCCCCGCCCTCGAGAGCGCGCACGCCATCGCATATGTCTCGAAAGTGGCGTCTTCGCTCCCGAAATCGGAGATCATCATTGTGAATCTTTCGGGTCGCGGCGACAAGGATGTGGAGCAGGCGGCAAGGTTTCTGCTGGAATAATGGCCGAAAGAGTGTCTCGTAGTGGCAGTCATGAAACGCCCTATCCTTTTCCTCGCTGCAGCCGTCCTGTTCGCCGCAACCGTATCCTGCACTGCCCAGAAGACCGACAGGGCGGCGCAGAAGGAGGCGCAGAAAAAGGATCCGATTGAGGTGCCGGTGAAAGACGGGTTGGCGCGGGCTTATTTTGCGAGCGGCTGCTTTTGGTGTGTCGAGGCGGTCTACGAGAGCGTGAAGGGAGTGAAGGAATCGCATTCAGGCTACGCGGGCGGGCACACAGAGAATCCGACCTATGAGTCCAGCAACACGGGAAGGACGGGGCATGCGGAAGCGGTGGAGATTATTTATGATCCCAAGGCCGTGAGTTTCGCGACCTTGGTGGATGTCTACTTCGGTTCCCAGAATATCACCCAGGTGAACGGCCAGGGGCCGGACAACGGCTCGCAATACCGATCTATCATTTTCTATCAGAACGCGGAGCAGAAGAAGGTCATCGATGAGAAGATCGCCGCGATGAACAAGAAACTCGCTCCCAAGGAGGTTGCTGCCGAAATTCTGCCGTTCGAGAAATTCTGGATGGGGGAGGGCTACCATCAGGACTATGAGCGGAACAATCCGAGCAATCCATACGTCCTCAATGTGTCGGTTCCGCGGCTTAAGAAATTTCAGGCGAAATTCCCGGAGTTGCTGAAGGATGGTGAGGGGCACTGAGGGGGGGGAAGAGGGAACACAAGTGGCACAAGTGGACTTTGGTTCCGGCTTTTTTGGATGAGAGGAGTTTGAACTCCGGTGGGGGGTGGTGTTGTGTGGTCTGATTTCGCATCATTTTGAGATCGGCAGTTTGAATTGAATTTTTTACCGCAGAGTCGCAAAGGTCGCTGAGGGACGCAGAGCTGGGCTTGTGCTTGGGAGTAGAGGTCTGAAAACGGCAAAGGCTTCCATGTCGTAGGGTGTGATTTTTATCGGTGTTTCTCACACGGAACTGAGATCCCGGGGGGTGATGCCGTGTCTTGCCGTGGGTTCACTCCCTTTCCGGAGATGCGGCGCTTGCGTTTTTGATCAGGGCCGACCGAGCCGGATCAGCCCTACCATGATTGAATGGCTTGTTGCTTTGCTGCTCTGCGGCTTGGCGCGAGATTTTTCTATACGAATGCGATGCGAACCGATTTCCAGGGGAGGACTCGCGCAAAGCCGCAAAGGCGCAAAGGCTTGGACGATGTTTGAATACGGTAGGGCTGATCCGGCTCGGTCAGCCCACTTTCAAAATCTAGCGGCCCGCTCACCCACCCGGAAGTGAGATCCCGGGGGAAATGCCGTGTCTGGCCGTGGGTTCACTCCCTTTCCGGAGATGCGGCGCTGCCGTTTTTGATCAAGGCCGACCGAGCCGGATCCGCCCTACCATGATTGAATGACTTGGGCTGCGTCAGGCGAATACACCGATACAAATCACACCCTATGTCGTATTGCGCGTGCGCTGCTGGGCTCAGCGGTTGGAACCAGGGATCTGTCTTGTGCTTTTTGTGACGAATTCAATTCCACATGCCGGACGTTAACTCCTGTCCGGATGGGATTTTTTCTAAGGGAATCGTTCTTCGCGTGTCATTCTTACAGATGGGAAAACAACGGGTTTCCTTTGGTGAATGCTTTTACAGTTTATTTACACCACACTCGAAGAAATTACCTCAGTATCAATCATCATGAAAGCGCTACTCACCTTCCTTTTTCTGACTGTCTTATGCGCTTCGGCGCAGGTAAATCTTCGACCGGCGAAGCAAGCGCTTCAGGTAAAACAGTTCGGCAAGGCGGTGGGCTTGCTCGACGAGTATCTGGCTGCGAAAGACAACGGGCAGAAAGACTATGCGACTTACCTGAGGGCGCTGGCGCTGTTCCATGATAAAAAGGGAAAGGCTGCGGTTGATGCCTGCGACGTGGTGCTGGAGCAGTTCAAGGATTCGAAATGGAATCGCAAGGCGCTTTACCTGAAGAGCCGGGTGCTGATCGAGCAGAAGAAGTTTGAGGAAGCAGAGGCGATCTACGAAGCGGAGGCGAATCGTCTGTTTTCCTCGGAGCGGAAGAAGGGGCTGGCCAGCGTGCTGATCGAGTTCGGTGACGAGATGGCGCGCGAGCCGGATGACAAGGAGCTCGACGCGCCGCCGGCGGATTACAACAAGGCGATCCAACTTTATCAGAAGGCGTTGACGATCGAGATCGACCGTGAGCTGCGAGACACGGTGACGTTCAAGATCGCCCATGGCTTTCAGAAGCTGAGCCAGTGGAACGTCGCTGAGCAGCACTATCAGCAATACCTTAAAGAGTTCGACCCCAAGTGGGCGGGGCCAGTCGGGAGTCCGGAGCGTTTCCGCGGGCAGCTGCGGGAGAATCCGCTGCCGGCGGGTGAGCACTGGAAGGATGCGCGCTTCCATCTGGTGGAGGCGCAGCTCGCGATGTCGGGCCAGGTGGTGCAGGTGATCCCCGGGCAACGTCATCAGGCGCTGCAGGTCCAGGGCGATGCGACCGGGTTTTTACCGAAGCTTCAAATGGCCCGCCAGAACGCCGAGGACCTGCTGAAGCTGGCTAACAAGAAGGACGAAGCCTTGAAAGCGGACACGCACTGGCTGCTGGTGCGGACTTACAACCTGCCACACCCGACGGTGAGCGAGCGGGACCGCGGCATCCAGGAGGCTCGGCGTTTCATTGAGGATCATCCGCGCCATCCGCGGGCAACGGATACCTCGCGCCTGATTGCGTTGACCTACCGGAACGCCGGTCAGACCGATGATGCGATCGCGGCCTACGAGGCTTTCTCGGGCGAGAAGAATTTCACTTTCGTGCCGGAGGAAACGGCGATGGATCCGAAGATCCGGACGGGGGTTTCGTGCAACGAGACCTTCCAGAAGTGGACCAGCGAGGCGGTCTATATGGTTGGTCTGCTGCGGTTTGAGCAGAAGAAATACGAGGGCGCGATCCAGCAGTGGCGCGAATACATCGCGCGTTTTCCGAACGGCGCACAGTGGTCGGGATGCCAGTCGGGCATCATCAACGCGCAGTTCCAGGTCGGCCTGGATGCGGTGGCGGCAAAGGATTACGGGGTCGCACGGCAACACTTCGACCAGTTTCTCAAGGATCATCCGCTCGATGGGCGCGCGCGTCAGATTCTTTTCACGCTGGGACAGATCGAATACTCGCTGGCGAAGAAGCTTGAGGACGAAAACGAGGCGCCGGACGAAGAGGTGTCCGCGAAGATTGAGGCGCATTACCGCAAGGCGGTCGAGGAATGGGAACGGCTGGTAAGCAAGTATCCCGGCACTGAGGAATCCTCGCTCGGGCTGTATCGCATCGGTATTGTCCAGGAAGAGAAACTTGGTGAGCTGGAGCAGGCGCTCGCGACTTACCAGCGACTGAATTGGGGAGGTTCGGCCGGCAAGGCCCAGCAGCGTTTTCAGACGATGACCAACCACGCTCTGAACGTTCGCACCGAGCGGACTTTTCGTAGCAACGAAGATGTGTTTATTGAAGTGACCTCGCGCAACGCGCCGAAGCTTAAATTCGATCTCTACCGCCTGAACCTGGAGGCCTATTTCCGCAAGATGCACGGGATCGGCGGGGTCGAGGATCTCGATATCGATCTGATCCAGCCCGACAAGACTTGGGAGGCGGAAGTCGAAGGATACGGCAAATACAAGCCAGTCACCCAGCGGATCAAGATTCCGTTCGATGACGGCAAGCCCGGCGTCTGTGTGATCAAAGTGAGTGAGGAGGATTTCGAGGCGACCACGCTGGTGGTTCGTTCCGATATCGAGCTCATCACCAAGACCAGTCGGCGCGAGTTGCTGGTCTACGCGCAGAACATGGTCACCAAGAAGCCTGCTGCGGGCGTCTCGATTATTGCCAGCAATGGCAAGGAGGTCTTCGGCACCGGTAAGACCGGCAAGGACGGGGTGTTTCGGAAGGATTTTTTCGAGACGCTCAAGGACGCCTCGGGAGTCGGAATATTCGCATCCAGCGAACGTGGAATCGCTTCGTGCGGCATGAACCTGAATAACCTGAAGTTCAGTTCCGGGCTGACGTCGCGTGGCTACATCTACACAGAGAAACCGACCTACCGTCCGGGAGAAACGATTCATATACGGGGGATCATCCGAGAGGTTTTCGAGGGGAGTTATCGGGTTCCCGGGAAGAAGGCATACTCCGTTCGCATTCTCGATCCGAAAGGGCGGATGCTTAAAGACGCGAGGGTGAAGCTTTCCGAGTTTGGAGCGTTCGATAGTAAGATCATGATCGACGGCAAGGCTCCGCTGGGCGCTTACAAGATTAGCGTTTCCGCGAAGGGAGCAACTTCGTCAGAGGTTTACAACGGCTCCTTCGAGGTTCAGCATTACAAGCTGGAGAAGGTCAAACTGGCTTTCGAATTTCCTGACAAGGTGATCTTCCGCGGTGAGACCATCGAGGCCACGCTCAAGGCCAGCTACTACTGGGGATCACCCGCCGCCGGTGAAACCATCGACTACACGCTGCCCGACGGCCGCACCTACACCGAGGAGACTGATGAGAATGGTGTCATCAAGATCGACTATGATCCCTCGGGATTCCTTCCGGGGCGCCATCTTGCTTTCTCAGCCCTGGCGAAGCGTTACAATGTCAGCACGGCAGACCAGGTGTTTCTGGCGAATTTGGGCTTCAAGACCAGCGTGAAGGCCATGCAGGAAGTCGCTCTCGCGGGTGAACCGTTCGACGTGACGGTCACGACCACCGGCGCGGACGGCGAGCCGACCGGAAAGGATCTCACGCTTTACGTGTTGCGACGTGAGCAACCGAAGGTGGATCCCATTCTTTCGGCAGTGCCGTGGATTCAGCGCCAGTCGCAGCCAGCCGGTGAGGTCACGGTCGAGGAACACAAGGTGACGACCGATCCGAAGACCGGAGTCGGTACGGTGAAGCTCTCGCTCGCCAAGGGTGGTCTCTACGTGCTTCGCGCGTCGGGTGAGGATCGCTTCGAACAGGTGGTGACGGCGCAGAATACCATTACGGTTTCCGACGAGGAAGATGCGGTGAAGCTAAGGTTCTTCGCGGACAGCCCGACCGGTAAGGTCGGCGCGGATTTGCCGGTGCGGCTGCATTCGCGGCTGGGCGAATCGCTCGCTCTGCTCACCATTGAGGGTGAGGATATTCTTTCCTACCGCGTGCTCGATCTCAAGGAAGGCTTCAACCCCGTCGATCTCAAGCTGGACCATGAGCATTTCCCGAATTTTCGCCTCTCCGTCGCTGCGATCGATGACCGGGAACTACGTGAGGCGTCTAAAGACTTCACGGTGGAGCGCGAGCTGAAAGTCAAAGTCGTGCCCCGCAAGGGAATTGAGGTTCCGGGAGCGGAGACAACCGTCGACCTGGTCGTGACGGATCAAAACGGCGATCCGGTGGAGGCGGCGCTGAGCGTGGCACTCGTCAACGAGGCGCTCTACTCCCTCTACCCCGAGACCGTGCCTGCGATCCTGGATTTCTTCCAATCCGGCGCACGCCGCAACGCGGAGTTCCGGGTCGCCTCAACCTGCGGTTTCTACTACGCGGCTCGTACCCGGGCGGTGGTGAAATCGATCACCGAGGAAAAGGAGCGAATCGAGAGACGCCAGAAGGAGATGGTGCAACTCGAGAGGCTGCGGAACGAAGGCGGATACGGCCTGGGAGCGGACATGTTCGCCCGTCGTGGTGGGAAGAAGGGGGATAAACTCGATATTGAAATGCCAGGTATTATGCCGCAGCCGACAGCAGTGCCCGGGCAGCCGGCGGTTTTGGATGAGGCAGCCGAAGAGGCTCAGTTCGAAAACGTTACTATCGCCGGAGGCGAGTCAAATAAACCCGAAAGTGATGCGAAGAAGAATGGTGAGGGCAAGGATATGGCGAAACCGCGCAAGGAGGTGATGTCGTCCTCGCGCTGGATCTCGCCGGTCATCACAAATGCGGAGGGCAAGGCCGAGGTAAAGATTCCATTGCCGGAGTCCACCACCGAGTGGCGGTTGACCGCGCGTGGCTGCACCAAGGCTGCCTTGGTCGGGCAGGCGACTTCCTCGCTCATTACACGGAAGGATTTCTTCCTCGAACTCAAAACTCCCGTGATGGCACAAGAAGGGGATACGATGAGATTTCTAGCGAAAATCCACAACCTGACCGACCACGAGGGTGAGGTGAAGCTACAGCTCATGGTCGCGGGTATCAAAACGGCGGTGAGCAACAAAACCGTCACGATCAAGGGGCAGTCGGTTACGGAATGCATTTTCGACGGGTCGGATATCCCGCTGGCGAAATCGATCAAGCTGACGGCGTCAGCCAAGTCGGGCAAGCTGTCGGATGCGCTTGAGATTGAGCTGCCAGTTCGCCCGTGGGGAATGGAGTTTGCGGGATCGGCCGGAGGCGTTTCCACAGGCAACGCGCATGGTCTCGTCTCGCTGCCGGAAGGTCTGAAATACAGCAGGCAGGAGCTTGTGGTGAGCTTGAGCCCCTCGGTTGACAAGACGCTGATGGATTTTGCGCTGCGGGGCGGCGGAGGTTCCACAGCGGACGCCTTGCTGGCCGCCGTGTCCGCGCTCGACTATGCGACCGAACACGATGCCCGCGAGGAGGATATTCGAATTCTCTATGAGAGAGCGCAGTCTCTGGTGGTATCGCTCACTGCGACCCAAGAGGACGATGGCCGGTGGCTTTGGAACGGCGGACATGATCTCTATCTGACCTGCCGCACCTACTGGGCACTCGCCCTCGCAAGTAAAGCTGGTATCCCGCTGCAGCCCGATCTCCTTGGAAAGGCTCAGACCAATCTGACCACCGCGTTCAGCAAGCTGGGCGCGAGCGATAACGATAACAAGTCGATGATCCTGCACGCACTATCGGTGACGAGGAAAGCGGACTTCGCCCACCTCAACCGGATCTACCGGGAGCGGGCCGGTCTTTCCAACAACGCCCTCGCCCGCACCGCGGTGGCGATGATCAATCTTGACCGTGACGACTTCGCCAAAGGCCTCGTCGAACTCCTCGAGAAGAAAGTCAAGCTGGAGGCACCGGAGGGTCGTCCGAAGATCGCCTGGTGGGAGGGACACGGCTACACGGTGCTACGTGATCGGAACGAAACGACCGCGATGGTGTTGCTCGCTATCGCCGGGGTGAAGCCGGATTCTCCGCTCGCTGAGCAGGCGGCCAATCTTCTTCTTCAGAACTACGGTTGTCTCGCATACAGGTCGCCGCAAGCGATGGGCTCCGCAGTGGCGGCGCTCGCGGAATTCTACGGCAACGCGCAGGACGAGAAGTCGGATTTTGAGATCAAGGTGATCGTCAACAACAAGCAGGTCGCGAAGATCAAGAGTGGCGATATCGGACGGCGCGCAACGATCCCGGTTAATCCGAACTGGATCAAGGAGGGCGACAACATGATCCGCTTTGAGAAAGCTGGCCCGGGCAAGTATTCCTACTCCGTGCTTCTCACTGGGTTCTCGTCAGAGATCAAGAATCACAATGATTGGGGAAATCGCCTTCGCTTTTCCGACGACCACTACTACCACGGCAATCTGACCTATCGCGGGGTTCCTCTAAAATCGGCGAGCACCTCGGCGGTGAGCAAGATTGAGGTCGGGCAGCGGATCCGCGTTGTCTCCCACGTCTACGATTCCTATACGGAGGCTCAGCGGGAATACCGGGTGCGCAAGCAGTTCTTGCCGGCCGGGATGCTGCTCGTCGATGGATCGGTCAAGGGCAACTTCCAGCACTACGAGGCCGGCGATGGGGTCATCACCGCCTACTACAGCCCAGGCCGGGGCATGGACAGTATTTCCTATGAACTCGTCGGCTACGCGCCGGGGGCGTATCGGGTGCTGCCGGGGACGGTGCGGGATTTCTACAACCGCGAGCGGGTCGTCGTCGGGAAAGCCCATACGATCACCGTGCTGGCACCGGGTGAGAACAGCGACGATGCATACAAGATGAACCGCTCCGAGCGATTCGAACTCGCAACGCTCAATTTCAACGACGGCAACTACGACGTCGCGCTGGAGCACTTGCTCCATCTCTTCAAAACCAACCGAAGTAACTACGAAAAAGACCTCGCCCGGATGTTGCTGTGGATTTACACGATGGATGAATACTTCGACGCCGAGCGCGTGGTGGAGATGTTCGAAATCCTGCGCGAGCGTCACCCTCGCCTGACGATCCCATTCGACAAGATTCTGATCGTCGGAAAGGCCTACCGCTTGATCGGTGAGCATGAGCGGGCGTGGTTGGTTTTCCGCGCGACGATTGATTCGAGTTTCATCAACGACGCCAGCCTCTCGGCGACCCTGGAGGATCAGGGGCAGTTCCTCGGAAGCATCGAATACATGGACAGAATCTGGCTGGAGTATCCGGACACGCCGGCAGTGGTTTCGACTCATTTTGCGCTCTCGCAGCAGTTGTTTGAAAAAGCACCCAAGGCGCATGAGTTGAAGGCTGAGGAGGAAAGGCGGCGCAGGGCGCGCGGCGCGAAAGGAGCCGAGAGAGCCGACTATGACCGCATCGGACTATTGAAGAGTTCGCTCGGTTACCTGCACCGTTTCCTGACGCATCATCCGACCGATCCACTAGCGGATGACGCGGCCTTCAGCATGGCGAACGCCTACTTCGCGCTTGAGGATTACGAGACCGTGGTGAACGCGGCCGAAGGGTTCCGCAAGGTGTATCCGAAAAGTGGATTCGTCACGAGTTTCCAGTATATGGCGGCTCTCGGGCATTTCTGGCAGTATGACTACGACAAGGCGTTGGCGGCAGCGGCTCCGGTCACGGAGAGCAACAGCAAGGATCGTGACTACGCCCGCTATATCACGGCGCAGATCCACCACGCTCTTGGTGCTCCGGGGGAGGCGATCGATTGGTATGAGAAGGTCAAAGGGCTCTATCCGGATGCGGTCGATGCGATCCAGTATTTCAAGGACAAGAAGATCGAGATGGATGAAGTCGTCACCTTCGAACCCAAGGAAAAGGTCGAGATTGAGCTGCGCTTCCGCAACATCAAGGAGGCCTATCTCCAGATCTACCGGGTCGATTTGATGAAGCTCTACCTGCGTGAGAAAAACCTTTCGAATATCACCAAGGTTCACCTTGCGGGCATCGAGCCCGAGATGGAAATGACGCTCGATCTCGGCGACGGCAAGGACTACCGCGACCGCGAGCGCAAGGCGATCTTGCCGCTCAAGGAGGAGGGTGCCTATCTGGTGATCTGCCGGGGCGACGACCTATTCACCAGCGGGATGGTTCTGGTGACCCCTCTGAAACTGGAGATCCAGGAGAATCCGGGAGCGGGTTCGGTGCGTGTGAACGTTCGTGACACGGTAGACAAAGGCTATCAGGCCAAGGTTCACGTTAAAGCGATCGGATCGAACGACGTTGTATTCAAAAGCGGGGACACCGATCTACGCGGGATTTTCGTCGCCGAGGGTGTGAATGGCGCGGCTACAGTCATCGCACGCCAAGACGGGCGCTATGCGTTCTACCGGGGTGAAAACCATCTCGGTCAACAGGCTACGCCAAATCAGCAACCCACTCCGCAGCAGAAGGGCGGGCAACTGAAACAGCTCCAGCAGGGCGACTACTTGAACAACCTTGGTGATTCCAATAAAATGATTCAGCACGGTAATATCGAAGGCTGGAACAGCTTGCGCCGGGGTGAAGGTGGTAAGGGCGTCGAGATCCAACAGGCGGAGTGAGAGTCAGGCGGCGGACATTACTGATGGTGATAGGCCAATGAGCATGAATTATTCGAGTGCAGGGCTCCAACTTGGCTGTCGGCTTGGTGTGCGGTATTAAAAGGGCGATATTTTCGAAAACCGGATTGGACGATCGGGGCGCCGGACTCCACGATGTGCCCCCAGATGCCAGATCCCACCTATGTCAGGAACGCCTTCGCGCGCATAGCCGACCGTTATGTGATCACCAACCACGTCCTCTCGTTTGGGATGGACTTCTGGTGGCGGCACGTCGTCACCAAACGGATCAAGCTGCTGAAGCCCAACAACCTGATGGATGTTGCGAGCGGCACCGGGGATCTCGCGCTGAAAATTCAGGACGACATTCCCGGCTGCGAGGTGGTTGCAACGGATTTCTGCCCGGAGATGCTCGAACATGCGTCCTCACGAGGAGTGCGAAAAACGCTTGTCGCAGATGCCCTCAACCTGCCGTTTCCGGATGACGGGTTTGATGTGGTGACGGTCGCCTTCGGCCTCAGGAATATGGGGGACTACCCCCTAGCTCTACGGGAAATGCGCCGGGTGCTGAAACCCGGAGGCAGCCTGTTTATTCTCGATTTCTCGCTTCCACCCCAGCCGCTGTGCACCCCTTACCGGCTCTACCTGCACCACGTCCTCCCGAAGCTGGCTGGCCTGCTCACCGGCGAGAAAGATGCCTATGAATACCTCGGTGGCTCGATCGAGAAGTTCCCCTCCGGGCAGGCGATGATCGATTTGTTGCAGGAAACCGGCTTCGCAAATGCAGATGCCAGCCCCCTGACTTTGGGGGTGGTGAGCGTTTACGAGGCGAGGAACGGCTGAGGCTGATGGGTTTCAGCCCTCAATCGCCCGTGGGCTTGCGTTTCCACGGAGTGGCTCCGCCCTCAGCGATGTGCACTGCGAAGTAGTGCGGCCAACTCGGGAAGGGCGACCGACTCGCGGCGAGTCAGGCGTTAGGATCGACGTCTTGTTAGCCATTCTTTACGACTCGCTCTTGCATGCCCGCAATCGACTTGTTCTGTAGTGATTTTTGTGCACGATACGTGCTGTAGGCTTTATCGAATTGGATCTCACATTGCGGACAGATCAATACTTTTTCCTTCTTCTCCCAGCCGGTTTTTGATCTTTCGCTCAAATACCATGGAGACAGGTGCGGATACAGATACTCCGACCGCCTTCTGGAATTAATATAGTCCATGCTCGGGTCGGCATATGTCCCTTGACTTGGCGCATATCCTGTCTTCTCGGCAAGAGGAATCTTATGAACTTCACATAGGCGGGATTGGGGTGGGTCAGTTTCCATCATCGCGCAGTTGCTCAGAAGAGAAGTCACGGCAAGAATCTGTAAGAGTTTCATCGGGGAAAATTTTGGCAGAACGTCTAGTCCACACACCTGCCCGGGGGCGCGGCTTCGATCTTGGTTGAGTTTTGTCACCACCCTCCGAATCCGACTCGGAACGGGTAGCGGATTGTGGTGCGACGCCTTGTTCGGCTTGTTCCGTAGTCCCCGGAGGTGCTTGAGAATCTGTGGGCTTTCGAACGCTGTAGTAGCCGAAGACGGCAGAATCCACCGCTGCCACTGCCGCAATCAACGAAACGATGAAACCTCGATCCAGATACCAGATCTTTGGAACTGCGTTCTCGGCCGCGACTAGAGTTTTGGAGCTGACCCGACGGTTTTGTTCCGCCTCAACAAGTCGCAGAGACGCATATGGCTTCTCCCGAAGGCAGGCTTCAGCCGCCTTGTTGAGGCTGTCCTCGTCCGCTTGCCTCAGCAGCGGCGCTGATCAATCTCGGTAAGAGGCTCGTTAGGAAATCTGTCTCCTCTTACCGCGGCTAGCTTCGCATCCGTCATGCGGGTGAAAATGGTAACTTGGAGTCAGAACAGAGACACGAGCAGCCAGGCAAAGATGCCGAGCGCACTGCCCACTCGGATGTGCCCCATCACTCGCGCGCCATCAGAGAAGGTCTTTACACCGCGAGCCAACGTGATTGCGCCCGATAGCCCGACAACCCACTTGGTGAATTCGGCATCGTAATGGCCGAATGCCCACTTAATAAGCATGACCGTTAGAAAGGCTGCAACGCCTGCCGCAGGGAGCAATGCGGGATTACCCTTCATTTCTTCGAGTTCCTTTTCGATCTCGTATGCCTCGGTGTTGGAAGACGAGGACTGCGCGTATTCGATTTAGAAGCAGGCGCTCAATGCCGTAGCGTTCTTTTTTAAGTATGTCTGTGGGGTGGAAGAGCCGGTTTTTCAGGTAAAACGGAAGAAGACGGGGGGCGCGGGTGCCGGTGGTGCTTTCGTAAAACGAGACGCAACGGCTCTTTAACCAACTGGATAAGCAGCAAAGGCCAGGGGAGACTACGGATTGGCGGCGCGGCTGCAGTATGGGGCGGGGAAGAGGCCAAATGTAGGATGGTAGTTCGAGATGACGACGAAGGAGGAGGGAGCGGCAAATCGCCCGAAAAATCGCCTTCGCAAACACGATCGGAACATAACGGGCCGATGCGGAAGGGATGCGGAAGGGATGCACGTTTTGATGCATAACGAGGAAATCCATAAAGTTTGGATATTCCTGACGTCCTGACTCTTAAAGAGTTTGGAAAGGAAGTACGAAGACTGGGGCTCGAACCCAGGACCAATTGGTTAAAAGCCAACTGCTCTACCAACTGAGCTATCTTCGCGTTGGATGGTTGCCTCCTTTCGGCGGCGGGGCGGCAAAGTAGGGGAGGGCTGCGGAACTTGGCAAGCTCATTTTTAGGAAAACCTCTGCCTGTGCCAATTCGAGAAATGGGAGAGGTCGGTGGTTGGTCGCTGGATGTGGAAGAAGGGGATGGCGGCGGCATCCGCAGCGCCGCCATCCACTAGTGCCGAATCGCCGACGATGCAGATGTCAGATGGCGTGGTATTGGCTTTCTCCATGAGGCTGTGCAGGATGGAGGGAGATGGCTTGCGGGCGCCTGCGTCTGCGGAGGTCAGGATGAAGTCGAAATGCGAGGCGATGCTTAATTCTTGGAGCAGCGGGTGCCGGCGTGAGTCGAAATTTGACACGATGGCCAGACCGATTCCTTTCGAGTTTAGGTCAGTGAGGACGGATTCGGTTTCTGGGAAAAGGCTCCAGGAGGAGCCTGCTGCGTAGTGATCAAAAAGTTCATCGAATGCAGTGTTGAGGGTTTCGGGGTCGGGGCGGATCCCGGTTGAGAGGGCGGCGTTGCGGACAAGCTCGCGCCACCATTATTTTTCTGTTTCGTCGCCCTTCCCGGGCTCCGCATAGATCGGATCGGGTGTTAACTCAAAAGCCCTTCGGAATGCGGTTTTCCAGGTTTTCTCGGGAAGGCCGAAGCCCAGGGTGGAGAAACAATCGGCGTAGACGTTCTCGACTGGTTCCGCGGTTTCGAAGAGCGTTCCGGCGGCATCGAACGCGATCCATTTTGTTTCGGTTGCAGGCATTTTAATAAATGACTTTTTCGAGATAGAGCCCGTCTGGAGGGGCGCAGAGCGGCGCCTTGCCATGTGGGAGGCCATCGGTCTGATCGAGATATGCGGCGAGGTCGTCGAGCCGCAACCTGCCTTGGGCGGCCTTGATTGCAGAGCCGGAGAGCATTCGAACCATTTTGTAGAGGAAACCATCGCCGTGGAAATGCATGCGGTATCCATCGGGCAGGGTTTCGAGATAGCTGGAGTGGATGGTGCGGAGGTAGTTGGTATCCTCCTGTTCATTCCCGCGGTAGGCGGCGAATGCGTGGAAATCATGTTTGCCTGTGAACAGGGAGAGCGCCTGTTGCAGGACATCCGCATCGAGGAGACGAGGCAGGTGCCAGGCGAGCCCGGCTTTCAGCGGCGGAAGCACGGGATCGGTGCAGATGTCGTAGAAATATTGTTTTCCAGTAGCGGAGAAGCGGGCGTGGAAATTTTCGTCCATCTCCTCGCATTCCATTACTCGGATGGTGGCGGGGAGTTTGGTGTTGAGAGCTGGCACCCAGTTGTAGGGATTCATGGATGTGCCGTCGGGTGCATCGAAATGGGCGATCTGGCCGAGTGCGTGGACGCCGGTGTCGGTGCGGCCGGATCCCTGCAGGCGGAGCGGTTGCTTGGCGACGGCCTCGAGGGCCTCGTTGAGGAAATCCTGAACCGTGTTGCCACCTGTCTGCGACTGCCAGCCGAGGAAGGGGCGCCCGTCATAGGCGATGGTGAGCTTGAGTCTCATGATATTTCTGCCATCCATCGGTTCAGTATTTCGACGGCGGCGACCTGGTCGATGATGTGTTTCTGGCGGTGTGCCTTGCGACCCGCTTCGCGGAGTTTCTCCGAGGCGTCGGCGGTGGTGTAGGTTTCGTCGACGAAGATCATGGGAATGGTTGGCAAGGTGTTCGCTAGCGTTTTGGCGAATTTGCGCACCTTCTTCGCGGAGTCTCCCTCGCTGCCATCGAGCCGCAGAGGTAGCCCGACCACCAATGTCTGGATTTTCCGCATGGCGGCGATTTCCGCAATCCTAAGCAACGGATCCTTGCCGTGCGCCGGAACCGTTTCCACTGGATGGGCCATGATTCCGAAATCGTCCGTCGCGGCGACCCCGATGCGTGAATCGCCATAGTCCACGCCCAAGGCAGGGTGGGGGGAGGGAGAGGGGTCGATGGGATCTGGAATGTTGGTTTTCAATGTGCCGGGGCAGCATCATCCGGGGACGGAGGAAAGATCAAGCGTGCGTGATCAAACCGGAGTTGAAGGCACGTATCATCTTACGCTATGGAAATTCAGTATTTGCTCCGAACCGTCACGGCAATGGCCGCCTTCTGCGTATCCGCATTTGCGGGAACTGGCGAAAAGGTCGTCGCAGCCGCACGCAAGCAGATTGGCGTGACCGTGGAATACGATCCCGCATACGTCGGACTCGCGTATCCCGGGGGCGATGTGCCACGGAAAAAGGGGGTGTGCACGGATGTGGTGATCCGCGCGCTCCGTGACGGCCTTGCGAAAGACCTCCAGAAACTCGTGCATGAGGACATGAAGGTGAATTTTTCAAAATACCCGAAGATTTGGGATTTGAAACGCCCGGACAAGAATATCGACCACCGCCGCGTTCCGAACCTGATGGCTTTCTTCGGCAGGAAACACACGGAATTGCCCATGCCTGTTGCGGGTAATAAGCCGGAGTTCTTACCCGGAGATATCGTGACATGCACCGTGCCCCCGCATCTGCCGCACATCATGATCGTCAGCGACAAGAAGAACTCGGCGGGTCTGCCGCTCGTGATTCACAACATCGGCGGCGGTACCCGGGAGGAGGATCGACTTGGTGATTTCCCACTCACCGGGCATTTCCGCTGGAAGGAGTTTGCTAGTGCTGAGTGATCAGTGATTTGACGGCGGGTTTAATTTTATTGGCCGTCTATGTCCGCTGCACTCCCGTTGTGATCAGGAGAAGACCGGTTACGCCGCCTGCTCCTTGCATTGAACCCGATAAATCCATTCCTCAAAGGTAGCTCTTGGGTGGAACTGAAAGTGGTGGGCAGGATTATTTTTGAATTGGGTGGCGAAGGTTCTTCATCCCCAACGGGGATACGGATTTCAGCCTAGGGTTGCCGGAGCAGGGCGGAGGCTACCCTGGGAACTCCGTATTCCGTATATCCCAACCCCAACGGGGTTGCGTCCGTGCCGGAATCAATCCCAGACGTATTTCCCGTCCCAAAATTCTGGATCACGGAGGCAAAGAAGGCGGTTCAATCTCTTGGAAAACCCCTAATATAGGAGCCCTGGCATTTCGTTTGAGAATCCGAGCTTGTTTTTTTGGTCGAACCTGTGCAAGAGTCCGCTTCCCCGCGAAGAAGTCGCGGTTTTCTTTTATGGACATACCTCCCTTTTCCGAGCTCGGGCTTCCCGATGATCTGCTCGCCGCCATCGAAATCCTCGGCTACGAGCAACCTTCCCCGATCCAGTGGAAGGCGATTCCTCCTGCCCTTGAAGGGAAGGATATCCTAGGCCTCTCCGCCACCGGTTCTGGGAAAACGGCGGCCTTTGCGCTGCCAGCGCTCGCCAATGTTGACGTCACCCAGCGCTTTCCGCAGGTGCTGATACTTTGCCCGACACGTGAACTCGCTGTGCAGGTTTGTGCTGAGGTTCACCGCCTCGGGGCGAAGAAAAAGGGACTCCAGGCGACTCCTGTTTACGGCGGTGCGCCGATCGACAGGCAGCTCCGCGCGCTCCGCGACGGAGCACAGATCGTGGTCGGCACGCCCGGGCGCCTTCTGGATCACCTGCGCCGCGGCTCCTTCGATGCCAGCCGCATTCGCATGGCGATTCTCGACGAGGCCGACCGCATGCTCGACATGGGCTTCAAGGAGGAGATGGACGAAATCCTCGCCGCCCTGCCAAAGGAACGCCAGATCCTGTTTTTCTCCGCGACGATGAACGCCGGAGTCTCCCGTTTCATCAAGAAATTCGGAAACGAGCCGGAAATCATTGAGATCGAGCAGAAGGCGATGACCGTATCCACCGTCGAGCAGGCATACTACGAGGTGCGCCAGCGCTCCAAGGTGGAGGTGCTTTCCCGCATTCTCGACATGAACCCGCCCCGCCTCGGGATCATTTTCTGCAACACCAAGCGTTCCGTCGATGAGTGCACCGAGGATCTCGTCAACCGCGGTTACGCCGCCGACCGCCTGCACGGGGATATCACCCAGCAGATGCGCGAGCGTGTGCTCAAGCGTTTCCGTGACGGCGCGGTCGAACTCCTCGTCGCCACCGATGTCGCCGCGCGCGGACTTGATATCGATGAGATCGACATTGTCTTCAACTACGACCTTCCGACGGATCCCGAGGATTACGTCCACCGCATTGGACGGACGGGGCGTGCAGGCCGTTCGGGTCGTGCCGTTTCCTTCGTATTCGGTCGCGAGATCTACCGCCTGCAGGGCGTGGAGCGCTACACCCGTCAGGTGATCAAGCGGGAGAAGATCCCATCCGTCGAGCAGGTCGAGGGCCGCCGTGCGGACATCATTTTTGAATCACTCAAGGAACGTCTTGAGACTGGCGGCTTCGATTCCTACCAGGAAAATGTCGACCGACTGCTTGAGCAAGGCCACACACCGACGGATATCGCCGGTGCGCTGATCACCATGTTGCGCGAATCCAGTGGCAGGGAAGGCGAGGCGATCCAGGAGGACCGCGAGCCGCATTCTCCGCAGCGGGATAACAGGAAAGGCAGGGTGGAACGTGGTGACCGTGGTGACCGTGGTCCTCGCGAGTACTCGGACCGCGGCCGCGACAAACCCTACGAGCGCGGAGGTATGCGCGACGCGGGCGCGATCGAGGGCGGCATGAGCCGGCTGTTTATTTCCCTAGGCAAAGGTGCAGGCATCATGCCCAAGGATATCGTCGGCATGATGTACCGCGAGGCGGGCTTGCCCGACGGTTCGCTGGGTCGCATCACCCTGTTTCCGAAGCATTGCCTCGTCGATGTCCCCGAAGGACTCGCGGATCAGGCAATCCAGAAGGCCAGCAGCGCCAAGCTGCGCGGCAAAACCTTCCGGATCGACCACGACCGCGGACCGAACCAGTGAGATGGAGCGGCGGGTCTCCGACCGCCGAATGGGAAGCGATAGATTCAGCGCAGATGCGCGGAGATCGCTGAGGATCGCTGAGGATCGCTGAGCGAGACTTATTTTGTATTTCGTCTGGAGCGGCATGTCTCCGGCCGCCAACCGGAGATGGAGGGACAGGAAAGTCAAAACGCATCCTTCAAATAAGTATCGGGGAAATGCCTCGGCCAGTGTGGGTGCTCGGAGAGACTCATCTCCGGCGCGGTTCTCTTTTGACAAGCGGGGAGGGAACACTTAGGAACTGCGCCGTGACGGCGAAGCGCCGGATTTCACACAACGATTTATTTACTGAACCATGAACGAACCGATATTCACCGGCTGCATTCCCGCCCTCATGACCCCTTGCAACGAAGCGGGGGAAATTAATTACGACGCTCTTGTCGATACAGCGAAACACCTCATGGCAAAAGGTATGCGGGGCGTTGTCTATTGCGGCTCCATGGGCGATTGGCCGCTGCTTACCGATGCGCAACGCCAGGAAGGCGTCCGTCGTCTCGTTGAGGCAGGCATCCCCACGATCGTGGGAACAGGCGCGCAGAATTCGAAGCTTGCCGCCGAGCACGCGGCGCATGCGAAAGAAGTCGGAGCCGATGGCCTGATGGTGATTCCGCGTGTGCTTTCACGCGGCAGCTCCGCGGCGGCACAGAAGGAACATTTCCGGGGTGTCTTGAAAGCTGGCGGAGATCTTCCGGCTGTGATCTACAACAGCCCCTACTACGGTTTCGAAACCAAGGCCGACCTCTTTTTCGCCCTTCGTGCGGAGTTCTCCAGCCTGATCGGGTTCAAGGAATTCGGCGGTGCGGATTCGCTGAGCTATGCGGCGGAATTTATCACCAGCGGCGATGACGATCTGACCTTGATGGCGGGCGTCGACACCCAGGTCTTCCACGGTTTCGTCAATTGCGGTGCGACCGGTGCGATCACCGGTGTGGGCAACGCATTACCTACTGAAATCCTCCGTTACGTGGAGCTGGCAAGCAAGGCCGCGAAGGGCGACCAGCAGGCACGCAAACATGCACTTGAGCTTTCCGAGGCGCTGACCGTGCTCTCCACTTTCGATGAGGGCGCGGATCTCGTCTTGTATTACAAGGAACTGATGGTTCTTGAAGGCCACGATGCCTATCGCTACCAGATTTACGGATCCGACAAGTTGAGCGCCAGCCAAAAGCAATTCCTGCACACCCAGTGGAAGCTCTTCCGTGATTGGTGGAGCAACTGGGACGGCCGCGAGTAGGTTTCTCCGAACACCGAAGTCTCGATGAGTAAGAATGAACCCGACGCGGTGAGGCGCTTGCGCATCATCGATTCACACACCGTTGGCGAGCCGACCCGTGTGGTGATTTCCGGTGGCCCGGAGGTGCTTGAAAAAGGCGCGGTGGCTGCGCGGGATTTCCTGCGGGATGAGGCAGACTGGATGCGCTGCTGCCTGATCAATGAGCCGCGCGGCTTCGATGCAGTGGTGGGGGCTTTTCTCTGCGATCCGGTCGATGAAGATTGCGTTTCGGCGGTCGTTTTTTTCAATAACGGAGGATACTTGCCCAGCTGTATCCATGCCACAATTGGGGTGATCCGCACACTGGAGCACATGGGGCGCATCGGGATTGGTCGGCATCGCCTGGAGACGTCTGCGGGTGTTGTGACGGCGGAGCTTTCGGCGGACGGAAGCGTGACAGTGGAAAACATGCCTAGCTATCGGACGGGGAAAAATGTCGTCCTCGATGTTCCGGGCTACGGCGAGGTCAGCGGTGACATTGCTTGGGGTGGAAACTGGTTTTTCCTCATCGCGGGGCAGGGGCCGCCTGTCGAGCAATCGGGGATCGCGGACTTGATTGCGTTCTCGATGGCTGTGCGGCGAGTGCTGGATTCCTCGGGTGTCCGCAGCGAGGATGGGGCACTGATCGACCATGTGGAGGTTTTTGGGGAGCCGAGGGAGGGTTTGGATGCAGACAGCCAAAATTTTGTCCTCTGCCCGGGAGGAGCATACGACAGGTCACCATGCGGAACCGGGACGAGCGCGAAGCTCGCTTGCCTCGCGGCGGACGGCGATCTCGCGGAAGGGAAGATTTTCCGACAGGCGGGGATAGTAGGGACGGTGTTCGAGGGGCGCTATCGCCGCATCGATGCGGAAAGGATCACGCCCATCGTCACGGGAAAGGCATGGATCACTGCGGAGAGCGAGATCATCATCGAACCGGATGATCCATTCCGATTCGGGATCGCGACGGAAAACATTTTCGAAAAAAACTGATGACTGCTGGGAACGAAAAAACGGAAAGCGTCGTGGTGGTCGGCGGTGGGGTGATTGGGCTGGCGAGCGCCTACTACCTTGCCAAATCCGGGCGCAAGGTGACCGTGATCGAGCGCGATCCTTCGCTGCTCTCCGGCGGCTCGGCGGGCAATGCCGGGATGGTTGTCCCTAGCCATTTTATCCCACTCGCCGCGCCGGGTGTGATCGGGCAGGGGCTGCGCTGGATGCTGGATCCGAAGGGGCCGTTTTTCCTCCGGCCGCGCATCGACATCGATCTCGCCCGCTGGATCTGGATTTTCTTCCGTCATGCAAATGCGAAGCATGTAGCAGCTAGCGAAAAGCTCCTGTGCGATCTCAGTCTGCAGAGCCACCGGCTGCACCAAGAGCTTTCCAAGGGCGAGGGTTACACGCTGACCGAGCGTGGCCTGCTAATGCTTTGCCAGAGCGAGAAGGGCTTGGAGGAGGAGACCGAAGTTGTCGAGGCGGCGCACAGGCTTGGGCTGGAGGCAGAGCTGTTCGATAAGGAGCGCTTGCGTGAGTTCGAGCCGGATGCGGAGGTCGCTGCGGCCGGCGGCGTCTGGTGGAAACAGGATTGCCATCTCACTCCGCTGGATTTCACCAACGCACTGAGGAAGGGGATTTCCCGAGACGGGGGGACTTTCGTGGAGGACGATGCTGTCGATTTTATTCGTGAGGGTAAGGAAGTGATCGGGGTGAAAACGGCGGCGGGGGATTCGATCGAGGGTGACCGCATTGTCCTGGCCGGCGGGATCGCGACGATCAAGCTGGCCCGCAAGCTGGGCCTGCGGATGCCGATGCAAGGCGGAAAGGGCTACTCCTTCACGCTTCCGAAGCCGCGAAAATCCCTGCGCCTGTGCAGCCTACTTAAGGAAGGCCGTGTCGCCGTGACACCGATGGGCGATAGCTTACGTGTCGCCGGGACAATGGAAATCTGTGGCTCCGATACCTCAGTCAGCCCCAAGCGGCTCGAAGGGGTCGTGGAGAATTTCTGCCGTTTCTATCCGGATTTCACAAAAGCAGATTTCGAGGGAATCGAGCCATGGGTGGGACTCCGTCCTTGTTCGCCGGATGGTCTTCCATATCTCGGTCACGTGCCCGGGCAGGGACGTGTTATCGCGGCGACAGGTCATGTGATGATGGGTCTCAGCCTTGCCCCCGCGACGGGCTGGCTGGTCGAAAAACTCGTTTCCGGTGAGGCCAGCCCGATCGGACTGTCGCAGCTTGATCCCGGAAGGTTCGGTTAGATCCTTGTGTCAGATTGAGGTTTTCCGGTTGCGATTTGCCGTTAGCTTTCACCGCAGCTGAATGTGATATCGATCACTTGATTGTGACGGTGGCGTCGTTCTTGGTTTCGATCTTGATGCCGTCGAGTTTTGCGAATGCGGCCTTGGCTGCATCCATGTCGGTCTTGGCGGTTTCCGAGATCTTTTTCAGGGCGTCTTTTTGTTCGATCATCTTGCCGACCTGGACATCGAAGAGGGTGACGGTATCGCCCTCGACGTGGCTGGCGTTGCTGGCGGCGATGCCGTCCGCAACGACAAGCTGTATGGTGATGCGCATGTCCGTCATCATCTGTTTCATCATGGCCTCTTGCTGGGGATCCGCGCCTTCCTCGTCGCCCATGCTCATTTCATCGAAGTCGGTTGGAGGGACGATGATTTTGAGTTTGCCATCAGCGTAGGCGAACCTGACGAATTCGTCTTTCTTATCTTCCTCGGCAGGGGATCCTTCTGCCTGCATATCATCGACGGCATCGCCGGGATTGACGGAGAGCTTGTTGATGTCGGCGAACTTGTAGTGGATGCGGGCTCCCTTCTTTCCGTCCTCGTCGATCATCTCGGTCTTCACGTATTCGACGCCTTCGCCGAGCTTGGCGGCCTTGGCCTTGGCCTTGTCTTCCTTGAACATCTCTGCGACGGGATCCGGTTGGCCCGGTTGAGCGAACTGGGTCATCATCGCCATCATCTGTTCACCGAGAATGGTTTGCTCGACGATGGTTCCGCTGCCGTCCTTGTTGAGTGTGATGGTGGTCTCGTTCTGGAGGCAGCTTGGCAGCGCGAACGCGGCAAAGAGTCCCAATGCGAGTTTGGCTGTTTTCATAAGTCGTTTTTTCATAACAATACAGTCCTAGCATCCGTCGGTAGATGTGGCAATTATAGAAGAGGGGGTTTTGGAATAGGGTGGCGGCAGGTGCAAAGCGGGAAAGGCTGGCGATATGTTAATTTTTTTGCTTGGGACGAGGCGAGGGCATCCCTCATCCAGGCGCCGGCCAGGAGGTATATGCGACTCATGTTTCGAAGGCTGAATTTCCGTAAGACTTCAAGCAAGGTGAAGGTTGAGTGGCGGAAAGAAATTGCAACGCAGCGGATGCGCTATCATCTTTGCCCTGTCCATGACCGAAGCCACGCCTGCCGTTGAGATCCGCCACCTGGTGAAGGATTTTAAAACATCCTTCAAGCGCCAGCCGCTGCGTGCGGTGGACGATGTCTCGATCCGTATCATGCCCGGAGAGGTCTACGGCCTGATCGGGCCGAACGGCTCGGGAAAATCGACAACGATGAAGGCGCTGCTGGGACTGGTTGCACCGACCTCCGGGGAGTGCTCCATCTTCGGGAAAGACTCACTCAAAGTGGACTCGCGGAACGAAGTGGGATTCCTGCCTGAGAACCCATATTTCTACAAACACCTGAGCGGTGAGGAGACGCTAAAATTCTATGGCAAGCTCTGCGGCATCAAGGGCGCGAAGCTGCGAGACAGGGTGAAGGAATTGCTGGAGCTAGTCGACCTGGAAGGGGCGAGCCACCGGCGGATCGGCGGATATTCCAAGGGGATGCTGCAGCGGATCGGGCTGGCGCAGGCACTGATTCAGGAGCCGCAGCTGGTGATACTCGACGAGCCGACGGCCGGGGTGGATCCGGTCGGGTCGCGAGAGATCCGGGATCTGATTTTTAAACTGCGGGAGCGGGGCATCACGGTTTTCCTGTGCTCCCATCTACTCGAACAGGTGCAGGAGGTGTGCGACCACGTTGGCATCATTTTCCGCGGGAAGATGGTCAAAGAGGGGAGGCTGGAGGATCTGATCGCGATCGAGGATCAGACCGAGTTGGTGATGAAGGACGCAAGCCCGGAACTGGTGGCGGAGATCGAGGCTCTGATCGCGAAAGATGGCACCGCCGAGCATGTGCGCACCGGCAAGCCGAGAACGACGCTGGAGCGGCTGTTCTTGCGCGAGACTCGCTCAAGGGAGGAGACGAACTAAATTTTACGAGATGAACCCGCTTATAAATATGCTCTCACATGCGTCCCGGATCGGCGTGATCGCCCGGCACGCCTTCACGCAACTGGTGCGGATGAAGGTGTTCTATTTCCTAGCGTTTTTCGCGGTGATCTTGATTGGTAGCAATTTTTTCGACCTGCCGCAGCACGAGGGGCCGGAATCCGCCGGGATTAACATCCTGCGCTCGATCAAGAGCTGGTCGCTCGGCGCGATGACGCTGTTCTCGGTGGTGCTGTCGATCGTCGCGACGGCATTGCTGCTGCCAAAGGACGTGGAAGATAGGACGCTCTATACGATTCTGGCGAAGCCTGTCCCAAGGATCGATTACCTGGCCGGTAAGCTCATTGGGGTGCTGTTGCTGGTGTTCGTTTCGCTGGCGCTGATGGATGTCCTGATGACAGGGATTCTGCACCTGCGGACAGAGATGGTTTTGGCGGATCAAATGGCAGTGGCGGAGGCGAGGAACTGGCCGGCGCAGGACGTCGCACTGCTGAAGTCCGATATCCTTGCGCAAGGGCCGACGGCTTCGCTGCAAGGGGCGGTGTTTTCCGTTTTCCTGCGGGCGACGATCATCGCCTCGATGGCGATGTTAATTTCGACTTTCTCCAGCAGCACGCTTTTCACGACCATCATTTCCTTTCTGATCTATTTCGTTGGGCATTTCCAAGCGGATGCCAGGGCAGCCTATTTCACTCATGAGGCTGGGACGGGCGACGGCTTTTGGCTGCGGGGGGTGGCTCTGCTGATCTCACTGGTGCTGCCGGATTTCCAGCTTTTCAATGTGATCGATGCAGTCATCGAGGGGCAGGTGCTTCCGCTGCTGATTCTCGGCAAGCTGACGCTGATCGGGCTCTTCTATTTCGTATTCTACGTGATCGCATCGTGGTTGGTTTTCGCGAGGAAGGAGTTCTAAGAGCCGATGACGCAAGGAAAACGATACGCTGTCCTGGTTCTCGCTGTCTTGGTGATGGGTGCGGTGCGGTTGCCTTTCGAGCGGGCGTTGAATGCGGATTTGCGCGATGCCGGGTTGATGCCGCCGGAGCTGGAGGTGAAGACCTCCGACCGGATCGGCCAGACCTTTTCCGCCGTATCGCTCGGCGGCTTACGAACCTTGGTCGCGACTTTCCTGAACCTGCGAGCTTTCTCGTTTTTTACCGAGCAGCGATGGGCGGATGTGGCGGATACCTTTGATACGATTGTCGATCTTGCGCCGCGCACCCGCTACTACTGGGACACCGGAAGTTGGCACCAGTCATACAATGCGGCGTCCTACTACCTCTATGAATCCAAGCTGCCCGGCCTGAGACGGAAGCTGGGCTGGCGTGAATCGATCTTGAAGGGACGTGATTTCCTGGAGCGAGGAATCCGCAACAATCCGGAGGATCCGATTTTGCGCGAGCGGCTGGGTTTCCTGCTATCGGATTCGAACAAGATCGCGGCCTTCGGGGATGTGAACAAGGCCTACGAGGCCTCCTACGACGCCTATATGTCGGCCGTGGGTATCGGTAATTCGCGGTGGCTGGCCAAGCGTTTCGCGCTGTATTCGTTGGCGAGGGTGCCCGGCAGCGAGCGTGAGGCGCTTGCCATGGCCAAGGAAGTCCGTGCCGAGCAGGGGCGCGACACCCCGACCATGCTGGGTCTGCTCTACACGCTTGGCTACCATGAGGATCCCAGCCAGTCCGTGGACAAACTTATTGATTCGGTGTTTCCATCGCGGGAGGTCGCCTACGAGGTTCTCGGCGGTCTGTGGATGCGGACGCGCGACCGCTATCCGGTGTACGGGGTCGCAAGGGGGATCGCCTTGCTGGAAGCGGAGCTGAAAGTCCCGGCGGAAAGGAGCGTACTGAAGCAGGAGCTTCCGCGACCGATGATCCCGGAAGACTATTTCGCGCCGAAGAAGTGAACCCTGGTAGCCAACGCACTGATGCGAAGTATTTCCGGACGTGTTAGAAAATCGCTTGTGGCATCTGCGAAAGCTTCCCATGCTATCGCCAGATCATCATTTATTCACCATGCCCGGCGAACACCCCTTCCAGCAGCTCTTTGAAACCTTCGGGAAATTGCCCGCAGCCCATACGGTCTCCGTGAACCGAGAGGCGCGTGAGGCGCTCAAGGAATGGCTTGATGCTCCATTGGAGAAGCCAGGCCACTGCATCCTGTTGAAGGCACCCAGGGCGGGGCACGGCAAGACCCACCTGTTGACAAGGCTCCAGTATGAGTTGGGCGGCAGCCATGAGTTTATTCCGCTGCAGGCCGTCGGTGGCAGCCGGATTGATGCGGCGACGGTTCTCGACGATACCTTGCGCCGTCTCGTCCGTGCCCTCCCGGCTGCGGGTGGGCTGACCGTGTTCGATCTTGTGGTGCGCCGGCTTTTCTCCTCCTCGCTGCAGCCTCTGGTTAACTCCGGCGAGGTGCCTTGTCAGGATCGTGAGGGAGCATTGAACGCCCTCCGCGATCGACCGATCGAGACATTTGATTTTCATCATCCAAGTGCGGTGACGGCACATTGGGCGCGAGAGAACTTCGAGTTGCTCGGCCCCCGCCTGTCCCTGGAGATTTCCCGGAAAAACGGGCTGCCGATGCGTGAAACCTCTTTCTGGGTGGATGCCATGTTCCGCTTCACTGCGACGCCGATCGATAATCCGGGCCGGGTGCGCGCGCTGGCGGCCACCGTATTCGACGACCCTTCCGCCGAGTCTGCGGCGCATGAACGGCTTGTGGCGCTGCTCGGTTTGATGGGTTCGCTGCTGCGGGTGGTATTGGTTGCGGACGAACTTGAGGGCTATTCCTCGGACGAGGCCTCCGCCCTCCGCTTCGCCTCTTTCCTCGGTTCGCTCCGGCAATCGGTCGAGCGGGCGGATGTCATTCTCTCGGTGAATCAGGATGTCTGGGAAAGCGCATTCCTGCCGCGGCTCAGCGGCGGGCTGGCCGACAGGCTTTCAGAAATTACGGTGGAGCTGGAGCCGCTGGATCGCGAGGGAATGCTTGCGGTCATCGAGTCGCGCTCTCCGGGAATGGGTGAAAAGATCCTCGGGACCATGAAGGCGGAGGGACTGCCATCCTATGCGCGCGGTGTGATTAAGTGTGCTGCGGAGAACTGGGGCTTGGAGCCAAAGGCTGACGAGACAGCCAAGGAAGAGCCCCCGGCTGCATTGGCCTCTCCGGTTTCCGAAACAGAAGCTCTTAAGCAACCCGAGCCGGAACCCGCACCGGCGGAGATCCCCGAGACGGTGGATCCGCCTGATGTAGGAGTTGGGCCTTCCACTGTGGTCGCCGAAGCTCCTGCAGCCGATTCCTCAGCGCCGCCGGTTCCAGCTCCGGAAGCTCCAGCCAAGGCACGGGATCCGATTGAGGCACCGACGAATTTTTCCCCCGAGGCGGCGATCGCCGCATTCGGTACGTTCAAGGAGCCTGCTGAGCCATCGGTGCCCGCAACCCCGCAACCACCTGTGGCGGAAGATCCCCAATCCTTGGTGCCGCCGGTAGTGCCGGAATCGGCTCGGGTGGAGTCATCTTCGTCATTTTCAGCTCCTAGCCCTCCGGCTCCAGTGGCCGTGGAAAGTGAGGAGGCACTCGATTCACCTTTTCAGATTGATACCGAAGCGGAACCGGCGGTTCAGCCAGATTCGGACGTTGTGAAGCCAGATGAGGCTTCCACCGCTCGGGTGGACGATCTCTTGAAGCAGATCCGGCAGCGCTGCGGCAAGCCCTAAGGGTGAAAAAACCGATAAAGCCCTTGCGATGAGGGCTGCTTTGGGTGCTTATTTCCCGCAAGCGAACGTATGAGCATTTCCACCGAATATGAGGCCCCGGATACCTTGGGCAAAGCCGCCAAAGCCGTGGAATCCTATCAGGAGGAAACGGACGATCTCGTCGGCGAGCGCATGGTGCTGAATATGGGGCCTTCCCATCCGGCAACTCACGGCGTGTTACGCCTGATCCTTGAGCTGGACGGTGAGGTGATCCATTCCGCCGAACCCGATGTGGGCTTCCTTCACCGCGGCGACGAGAAGATCGCCGAGAACATGCACTACAACCAGTTCGTACCCTACACGGACAGGCTCGACTACCTTGCGCCGCTGGCGAACAACGTCGCCTATGCCTGCGCGGTGGAGAAATTGATGGGCTGGGAACTTCCTCCGCGCGGCCAGGCGCTGCGCGTGCTCTGCTGCGAGCTTGCCCGCATCTCCGCGCACATGCTCGGGGTGGGGGTTTGCGCGATGGACGTCGGCGCGATGACTGTTTTCCTCTACACCTTCACCGAGCGGGAAAAGGTCTACAATCTCTGCGAGCTGCTCACTGGTGCGCGTTTTACCACCTCCTACACCCGTGTCGGCGGCCAACTCCGCGATATGCCTGAGGGCTTTGACACAGCGGTGCGGAGTTTCCTCGAAGAGTGCGAGGTGGCCATCGGCGAGATCGCCAAGTTGCTCGACAACAACAAGATCTTCCGTGACCGGATGATGGACGTCGGCGCGATCTCGAAGGAGTCCGCCATTTCCTACGGCATGACGGGTCCGAACCTGCGCGCCTCGGGGATCGATCGCGACCTGCGCAAATGCAGCCCGTATCTCGGTTACGAGAAATACGATTTCGATGTGCCGATCGCCGAGGAAGGTGATTGCTACGCTCGCTACCAGATCCGTATGGAGGAGATGCGGCAGTCGATCAAGATCTGCAGGCAGGTGCTCGACACTATGCCGGCTGGTCCAGTGAACATCGCGGATCCCAAGGGTATTCTTCCGAACAAGGAGCGCGCGCTGATGTCGATGGAGGAGTTGATTCACCATTTCATTATCGCCACCCAGGGCATCGACGCACCGGAGGGAGAGGTCTACTTCGCTGCGGAAAATCCCAAAGGGGAGCTCGGTTTCTACATCCACTCCAAGGGCGGCGGTGTTCCGAACCGCCTGAAGATCCGCAGCCCTTCCTATTGCAACCTGTCCATCGTTTCCCAGTTGCTGAAAGGCCATATGGTTTCCGATATTCCTGCCATTCTCGGATCGCTTGACTTTGTGATGGGTGAATGTGACCGTTGATGGCGCTTAAAGAACGCAATCCCAACCCCAGTAGATAATGAAAATTACAGCCATTTCCGTAGCCTTTTGCCTTACCACGCTCGCTCATGCCGGGTATGAGACATGGATCAGTGCCGACGGCCGAAAGGCCTCGATGGATCTTGTAAGTGTAACTGATGCGGACGGTGAAAAAGTTGGAAACTTCCGCATGAAAAACCGTCGGACGGTATCATTGAAGGCATCGGAGCTCTCCAGCGAGGACGCGAAACGCCTCGCGGAATGGGTGGATCCTAACACGCCCCAAGAGTCTGCTCCCGCCAGCGTATTCGACGAAGTCCTCGATGGTGATCTGGTGCGGCTCGACGGCAAGAAGCTGAAGAAGTGCGATGACGCCACTCACCCGGCGAAATATTACGTCTTCTACTACACCGCTTCATGGTGTCCTCCGTGCCGCGCCTTCACTCCGTCCCTTGTCAAATGGTACAACGATAACAAGAACGAGAACGTTGAAATCGTGCTAATCACATCCGATAGGAATGAGAAGGCGATGGAAGGATACGCCGCTGAGAAGAAAATGCCTTGGCCTCAGCTCAAGCTTTCCAAAGCCAAGGAATTCAAAGATAAGTTCAATCACGGAGTAAGTGGCATCCCTTCTGTCATGGTCTGCGACATCGATGGAAAGTTGCTAGGAAACTACCGATCCAACCTTGACGGCCTTACTGAACTCGTGAAGGAAGACTGAAATTTATCCATGACCGAAGCTACTTTACAGGATTTCGTCGTTTCTCCGGACTCTCCGGGTGCGAAGAACTTTCCGCCTTTTGCAACCAGCCCCGAGCTTGAAGCCGAGGCCGATGGTCGCATTTCTCACTATTCGGAAAGCAAGCGTTCCGCCGTTCTTCCGTTGTTGCACATCGTCCAGCACAGGTTCGGTTTTATTTCGTCGGAAGCCATCGATTGGGTTGCGACGAAGTTGGAGTTGGAGCCGATCAAGGTTCTCGAGGTAGTAACGTTCTATCCCGGTTTCCGTCAGTATGCTCCGGGGAAATATCATATCCGCGTCTGCCGCACGCTTTCCTGTGCGCTCGGTGGTAGTGCGGAGTTGATGGCTGATCTCTGCAAGGAATTCGGGATCGACCGCGAGTCAGCCGATCCGCATCACCATCCGATCAGTGTTTCCCCATGCGGGAAATATTCGGTGGAGTTCGCCGAATGCCTCGCATCCTGCGGCACCGCCCCGGTCTGCCTCGTCAACGACGACTTCCACGAGGGCGTGGATGTCGAGATGATGAAGAAGGCTTGCGCGGAGTGATTCCGCAAGGCGAACCCATTACGACCCGGGTGCGTCCGTCGCCCGGCTCGGTGGCGCCTTGATGAACCTCGGGCGTGGCCCGGTGCCGGCATCCCCTTTGGCTGCCTGGTCGCGGATCGCTCCGGCAATGGCCTTGGCAAGCTTTGCGCGGTGGGAGGATGAGTAGATCTGCCGTGACTCCGAGGAATTGCTGAGGTAGCCGCCTTCGAGCAGAACGCAGGGGATGGAGGGGTTGCGTGTGAGGCGGAGACGGCGGCGGTTCAGCCCTGCATTTGCGGATGAGGGGGCGACAGATTTCATGGCGTGCTGACAACGCACTGCGAGGCCGTGGGAATCGACACGCCACCAGTAGGTTTCAGGCCCCTTGCGGGAGGAGCTTCCGGAATTGAAATGCAGGCTGACAAGGATCGCGCCGCCGTAGCGGTTGGCGAACTTTACGCGGTCGTCGAGATCCACGAAGCGGTCGTTGGAGCGCACCATCACGGTGCGGAAGGAGCCTTTGAGTTCGGAGCGCAGGCGTTTTGCTAGATCTAGGTTCGCGTCCTTTTCCCGCTGGCCGGTGTGGCGGGAAACGGCACCGGGATCTTTGCCGCCGTGACCGGCGTCGATGACCACAGTCCGGAAGCCCTGGGGACCAGGTTTGTTTCCCCATGGATCCCCGCCGCCGATCATCGAGCAGGAGGGGAGGATGAAAAGGAGTGCCAAAAATGGGATGTAGCGCATGACTATATACTAAACTCCAAAACTCAAAATCGAAAACTCAAACTTCAATGAGCCGGAGGTCGCGGAAGAATTTGTCACAAGATGCACAAGTAAAGATCGTGCTCAGAACCGTGTCCTCGCAAAGTATGGTATCACTGATACCTAAAACCGAAATGATTTTTTACAGAAGGACGCAAAGTTAGCAAAGGTCTAATCACTTGGGCACTTCGAAGATGGTCTTTGTCATTCGCCCAGAAGGTGAAGTCTCTGATTCCTCTGACTCATTCAGGCTTTGCTAACTTAGCGTTCTTCTATCGATTTTATTTTCCTCTTTAAGCTGAAAGTATTCTCCCAGTATTCGCATGGATCTTTCTCACGAAGCCCGAACCGGATTCTTGCTTGTGCCTCTTGTGAAACATTTCCTGTTTCTCCTGATCACTGGGCACGTTCCACTTTCTTGAAAAACACTTCGAAATCCCCGCCGCTTTCTTTCAGTAACTTGCCGAACTGTGACATCCCGCTGTTGTAGGTGACGAGGGCGAGGAGATGGGCGTTGGTTAGGTCCAGCGCGAGCCACTCCTTGAGTCGCTTTCCGCCCCAGCGTTCTTGGAGGGCGCGTGCGCGTGCTTTGAGGTTGGCAAGAAGTTTGGATTTGCGTGCGCGCATTTCTTTCTCGGGTATGGCCGAGGCATAGAGGGCGGTGAGTTGGCGGCGGGTGAGATCGATTTCATCGTAGAACTCGCGACGGCGGATCAGGCGTTCCTCGTAATCTTCCAGGTCGGCGCGGCGGCCTTTTGAGAGGAGGTAGCGCCGTATACCCTCCTCGGCGACGGTG